>ERZ781272.76-NODE-76-length-146357-cov-9.904349_pt1 | contig 146357 bp, 147 predicted proteins | sample MGYA00375850_ERZ781272 | MGnify/ENA primary metagenome ERZ781272 (study PRJEB29790, sample SAMN06051246) | human gut metagenome | host: Homo sapiens | place: USA: Cincinnati, Ohio | collected 2013-06-21 | study: EMG produced TPA metagenomics assembly of the Gut...
CGTCCCCGGCAGTTGAAGCCGTGGAACAGGCGGGCCAGGGTCAGGGTGGCGGAGGGCGGGGTGGGGGGCCGGGGGGGAGGGGGCCCGCCGGCACTGGGCGGCCTGGGAAACCAACAAGGAGGAAGATGGATGATGGAACTCAAACCAATTGCCAGCTTTCAGGTGGACCACACCAAGCTCACCGAGGGGATGTATATCTCCCGGGTGGACGGGGACGTGGTGACCTATGATATCCGCATGGTGCGGCCCAACTGCGGGACCTATCTGGGCTATGGCGCGATCCACAGCTTTGAACACCTGTTCGCCACCTATGTGCGCAGCGGCCCCCTGTCCGGGCAGGTCATCTACGCCGGCCCCATGGGCTGCCGGACCGGATTCTACTTTCTGGTGCGGGACATGGCTCCAGAGACGGCCATCCGCCTGGTGCGGGAGACCATGGCCTTTATCGCGGACTACCAGGGCCCCATCCCCGGGGCCACCGAGGCGGAGTGCGGCAACTACCGGGAGCAGGACCTGGAGGGAGCCCGGGCCGCCGCCCGGAAGATGCTCCCCATCCTGAAGGACTGGACGGTGGAAAAGCTGGCCTATTAAAAGAAATATGACATACAGATGTCCACTGCCGTCCTGTAAACTGTCCATCCAAGAGGAGGGACTTAAAATGGAGACCTGGAGTCAATTGGACCCGTCGGCCGCGCCCGACCTAGAGACCTGTGAGGCCTATGTGGACAATCCCTTTTGGGGAGAGCTGCGGACCTATCTGGAGCGCGCCTATGATACCGCACCTGTATGGGAGTACAGCCGGTGTGTGCCCACGGGATGGAATATAAAATACCGCAAGGGCGGGCGGGGTTTGTGTACCCTGTATCCCATGCGGGGGTATTTTACTGCCCTGGTGGTGATCGGACGGCGGGAGCGGCCTGGGGCGGACCTGCTGCTGCCCATGCTGAGCGAGGGCACCCGGCGGCTTTGGCAGGACACCAGGGAGGGAATGGGCCAAAAGTGGCTGATGATCGACGTGGCAGACCGGGAGAGTCTGGAGGATGTAAAGCGCCTGATCGCCCTCCGGCGGGCCCCGGTGAGATATTGGAACAAAATATGACATACAGATGTCCACTTTTACCCTGTAAGATGGTGTCATCAACCACAGGAGGGACAGACGGTATGGATATGAGCTATCAGATCGTGGAGCTGGAGGAAAAGACGGTGGTGGGCCTAACCGCCCGGATGCGCAACGACGACCCGGAGTGCGGCGCGGCCATCGGGGCGCTGTGGCGGCGGCTGTTTGAGGAGGGCATTTTCTTTGCCGTCCCGCACCCCGCCGACGACCACTCCATCGGGCTCTACGATGCCTACGAGACCGATATGACCGGCCCCTACGACGTGACCATCGGACGGGCGGTGACCGACGCAGCGGAACGCCCGGCGGGCACGGCGGTCAAGACCATCCCCGCAGGACGGTACGCTGAGTTTGTGGTCCGGGGGGACGTCCAGAGGGCCGTGGGGGAGTTCTGGACGGAGGTCTGGAAGCTGCCGCTGGACCGGGCCTACACGGCGGATTTTGAGGAGTATTGGCCGGAGGCGGAGGGCGAGGAGCAGGAGATCCACGTCTTTCTGGCACTGAAGCAGGAGGGAGAACATGGCGGACAAGCGGGATTATAAAAAGGAGTACCGGGATCTCTACCAGCCGGGAAAGCGGCCCAGCCTGGTGGACGTGCCGCCCATCCCCATGTTTCTGGTGGATGGGGCGGGGGACCCCAGCGGGGCGGCGTACCAGGCGGCTATGAGCGCCCTCTACACCGTCACCTTCACCCTGAAAATGAGCAGGCTGGGCCCCTGGCAGCCGGAGGGCTATTTCGACTACGTGCTGCCCCCGCTGGAGGGCTTTTGGTGGACGGAGGAGGGGGGGCACGATCTCCTCTCCGTGCCCAGATCCACCTGGCGGTGGACCTCGGCCCTGCGGGCCCCGGAATACGCCACGCCCCAGGTGCTTCGCTGGGCGCTGGAGGAGTGCGCACGGAAAAAGCCCGGTGTGGACCTGTCCGGAGTACGGCTGGAGACGGTGACGGAGGGGCTGTGCGTCCAGTGCCTGCACGTGGGGCCCTATGACGCAGAGACCGCCGCCATGGAGCGGATGATGGCCTTTGCCGGGGAGCAGGGCCTGCGGCCCTCGGACGACCCGGCCCGCAGGCACCACGAGATCTATCTGGGGGACCCCAGAAGGGTCCCGCCGGAGAAGTGGCGGACCATACTGCGCCTGCCGGTAGAGAGGGGGTAACGCCATGCTGGAGCTGCCGGAGGCCCTGGTCCTTGCGGGGCAGATCAACGAAAGGGTCCGGGGCAGGCGGGTGGTCCGGGCGGAGGCGGGCGGCACACCCCACCGCTTCGCCTTCTTCCAGGGGGAGCCGGCCTGGTATCCCCGGCTTCTGGAGGGCCGCAGGCTGGAGGAGGCCCAGGCCTATGGCGGGCGGGTGGAGCTGAGGCTGGAGGACAGCCGTCTGGACCTCAGCGACGGGGTGAACCTGCGATGGCTGGCGCCGGGGGCCAGGCGCCCGGACCGGCGCCAGCTCCTGCTGGAGCTGGACGACGGCGCCGCCCTGGTGGCCAGCGTCCAGATGTATGGGGCCCTGCTGGCCTTCCCGGCAGGGGCCGTCGACGATAACTTCTATTACCGGGTGGCTCGGGAGAAGCCCTCTCCGCTGTCGGGAGACTTTGACGAGAGCTACTTCGGCGGGCTGTGGGCACAGGCCAGGCCCGGTCTGTCCGCCAAGGCGTTTTTGGCCGCCGAGCAGCGTATCCCCGGCCTGGGGAACGGCTGCCTCCAGGATATTTTGTTCCGGGCGGGTGTCCACCCCAAGCGCAGACTGGAGACCCTGAGGGAGACCGAGCGGACCAGGCTGTTCCACTCAGTGAAGGACACCCTCCGGGAGATGGCGGACCAGGGGGGAAGGGACACCGAAAAGGACCTGATGGGCCAGAGCGGTGGCTATCAGACCTACCTGTCCGCCAAGACCTGGAGGGGGGCTTGCCCCTTCTGTGGAGGAGCGATTATCCGCCAGGCCTATCTGGGGGGCAACGTCTACTTCTGTATCCGCTGCCAGCCGCTCGAGGGGTAAGGATGGTCAAAGAGGCCCACCGCAATGCGGCGGGCCTCAGCGTGTCGGAAAAGCCTCGGCCAAAAGCAAAGACAGCTTTTGCAGCAGGTTCATCACATCCAGGTCATAATGTCATTATACCGCCCGTTCCTGAAACCAGTCTGAAAGACTGAGCGGGCAAATCGGAATAGTCTGTGCTTCTGTGGTCAGACTATTCCTGTCTCCCGGCAAATAATCCAAAAGGAAACGGAAGGTGTTCCGCTTCAGACGGTTTCCGCTACATGATAGAAGACGAAAGGAGAATGACAGATGCTGTTGGTATGGTATCCCAAATGCTCCACCTGCCAGAAGGCGAAGGCCTGGCTGGACGGGCGGGGCGTCGGCTGTGGCACCCGTGACATCAAGCTGGAGCATCCCGGCGAGGACGAGCTGCGGAAGTGGCACGCGAAAAGCGGCCTGCCCCTCAAGCGGTTTTTCAACACCAGCGGACTGAAATACAAGGAGCTCTCCCTGAAGGACCGGCTCCCCGACCTGACGGAGGATGAGCAGTATGCCCTGCTGGCCGCCGACGGGATGCTGGTCAAGCGGCCCATCCTGGTGGGGGAGGACTTTGTGCTGGTGGGCTTCCGGGAGAAAGAGTGGGCACAGCAACTGGGCTTCAGCGACTAGGATGCACGCCAGGAGTGCGCCAACGGCCTGGAGGCGGAGGTGGCCGCCGGGTCCGATGAGGCGTACTTCCCGTTGGGCCGCTGCTGCGCCGGGCCGGTCCTGGACCGGGTGCGGGCCAATCTGCGCATGTGGGCTATGAGCCCGCCGTCACCGTGACCATGACCCCGCCAAAAGACGACGGGGGCTGTTAGGATTTCAGCCAGGACGACTTCGACCGCCCGGACGCCAAGATGATGCCCTGCGTCTCCAACGGACCGGAGTTGAGCAAAAAGCCCCGCAGGCCGTATGGCCTGCGGGGCTGCTGCGTTCAGGACAGATGCTCCTCCAGCCAGGCCAGCACGTCGGCGTACACCTCGTCCCGGTTGATCTCATTGAGCATCTCATGCCGTCCGCCGGGGTAGAGCTTCATGCGCAGATCCCTGGTCCCGGCCTTTTGGAAAAAGCCGTACACCTTTTGGACACCCCTGCCGTTGGAGCCCACCGGGTCCCGGTCTCCTGAGAAGAGATAGACCGGGGTGGAGGGGTCCATCTTCCGCAGGTTTTCCGGGCGGGCGATGTATTGCAGGGCCTCCATCATGTCGTGGAACATGCCCACCGTGGGGACGAAGCGGCACATGGGGTCGGCGGCATAGGCGTCCACCACCGCAGTGTCCCGGCTGATCCAGTCCACCGTAGTGCGGTTGGGCCGGAAGTGGAGGTTGTAGCCCCCCAGGGAGAGGGCGGTGAGGAGCCTGCTGACGTACCGGGGGCCCTTATGCCGGGCGTAGAAGGCGGACAGCAGCCGGCCCACCTCCACCAGGAGCGCCGGTTCCTGTCCGGTGCCGGAAAGGAGGCAGCCGTCCACGGTGCCGGGAAAGTCGATGAGGTAGAGTCGGACGGCAAAGGAGCCCATGGAGTGGCCCAACAGGAAATAGGGCAGGCCGGGAAAACGCTCTCCGGCCGCCGTACGGAGGGAGCGGATGTCGTTGCGGATGTGCCGCCAGCCGTCCTGGTCGGCGAAATAGCCGTATTCCTCCCGGCCCGAGGCGGTCTTGCCGTGTCCCAGGTGGTCGTGCCCCACCACGGCGAAGCCGTGGTCGGTCAGAAACCGGGCAAAGGGGGAATAGCGCCCAATGTATTCCGAGATGCCGTGGACCAGCTGGACCACTCCGCGGGGCGAGCCGCTTTCGGGAAACCACTCCATGGCGTGGACCTGGTGGACCCCGTCGCTGGAGGGAAAGGTAAATTCTCGGCAAGAGGCCATAGCATTGCAGCTCCTTTTGTGATAAAATAGCCATATTGCAGTTGGTTTGCCCGGCTTCCGGCGGCGGCGCGAGGATCACGCAAGACGCTGCATGCACGGCAAACGAAGGTATGCTCCCAGTTTATCTTTCCCGCTCAAAGCCGTCAATAGACATTTGCGGCACGTTGGGAAAAAACGGTGGACTCCACAGAAAGGAACGGAACGTATGACAGTTGTGGAACGTTTTTTGAAGTATGTGAGCTTTGACACCCAGTCGGACGAGGACTCCGTGACCGTGCCCAGCAGCGCCAAGCAGAAGGTGCTGGGGGCGGAATTGGCCGCCGAGCTGTCCCAGATGGGCCTCCACGGGGTCAGGATGGACGAGTACGGCTATGTTTACGGATGGCTTCCCGCCACCGCCGGGTGCGAGGGAGTGCCCTGCCTGGGCCTGATCGCCCACATGGACACCTCGCCCGACGCGCCGGGCGCCCACGTGCAGGCCCGCATCGTCCGCTATGAGGGGGGCGTGCTGGTTCAGAACGCCGAACAGGGCATCTCCATGAGCCCCGAGGAGTACGAGAGCCTGCGCAGCTATGCGGGGCAGGATCTGATCGTCACCGACGGCACCACCCTGCTGGGGGCGGACGACAAGGCCGGGGTGGCCGAGATTTTTACCGCCCTGGAGTACCTGACCGCCCACCCGGAGCTGCCTCATGGCCGCATCGCCGTATGCATCACCCCTGATGAGGAGGTGGGCCGGGGGGCCGACCACTTCGACGTGGAGGGCTTTGGGGCCGCCGCGGCCTACACCGTGGACGGCGGTGAGCTGGGCGAGCTGGAGTACGAGAACTTCAACGCCGCCTCCGCCACGGTTACGGTCCACGGTCTCAACATCCACCCCGGCTCGGCCAAGAACAAGATGAAGAACGCCGCCCTGATGGCCGTGGAGCTGGTGAACATGCTGCCGCCGGCGGAGACGCCCGCCCACACCGAGGGGTACGAGGGCTTCTATCACCTCAACCACATGGAGGGCAACGAGACCCAGGCCCGGCTCTCCTTCATCATCCGGGACCACGACCGGGCTGGCTTTGAGCGGCGGAAGGAGCGCATGGGGCTTATCTGCTCCTACCTCAACGGCAAGTATGGCCCCAACACCTTCCAGTTGGAGGTGAAGGACTCTTATTATAATATGCGGCAGGCCGTGGAGCCCCATATGTACCTGATCCACCGGGCCCGGGCCGCCTTTGAGAAGGCGGGAGTGGCGGCCCGGGAGGTGCCCATCCGGGGCGGCACCGACGGAGCCCGTCTGAGCTACATGGGCCTGCCCTGTCCCAACCTGTCCACCGGCGGGGTCAACTTCCACGGGGTCCACGAGTACATCCCAGTTCGGTCCCTGGAAAAGATGGTGGAGGTGCTGGTCAACCTGGTGACCCAGTCGTAGCGAAGGAACACGCAGGCGCAGGGGGCGCTCCGAAAGGAGCGCCCCCTGCCGTTTTCCGCCGGAAGGAGCGCCTAAATTCCAAAGCGGTATGAGGCCATGCAAAAATCGTATCTCAAAGCGCCGTATTTTATGCTATGCTATAAGAGCAGAGAAAACAGCAGGAGGAGATGGCCATGAGCTTTACGCTGCCCGCCTATCGTGCCCCGGATTTTACCGCGCTGGGGCTGGAGGACGCCCCTGAGGTCCAACTGGTCCCCGTGGAGCGGGACGGCGTGGCCCCGGCGGGGTACCACGCCACCACCCTGTTTCCCGAGTATTTCCGCCTGAACGGCCGCTGGGTGCTGGCCGAGGAGAGCCGCATGGACTGCGTGGCTGTGTGCCGGGCGGGTGCGGTGTCCATCGTGGAGTTTCGCGGCCTGAAGCGGGGCGACATGGTGGCGGTGGGCCGTACCGAGGACGGCGGGGAGGGCATCTACGTCCACACCGCTGGCTTTGAAGAGAAGGGCGGCGGGGGCGGCGAGTCCTTCTCCTTCCGGCAGGGCCGGTCCCGGGAGACCGCCTATTCCATGGACTACGACTCCATCTACGAGCTTCTGCGGCACGAGCGGGACCATGGGAATATCGTCTGGGTGCTGGGCCCGGCCTGCTCCTTTGACGCCGACGCCCGCTCCGCCTTTGCTGCCCTGGTGCGGGAGGGCTTTGTGGACGGGCTTCTGGCGGGCAACGCCCTGGCCACCCACGATCTGGAGGCGGGCTATCTGGGTACTGCCCTGGGGCAGGACATCTACACCCAGCGCAGCGTGCCCAACGGTCACTACCACCACATCGACACCATCAACGCCGTCCGGTCCCTGGGCTCCATCCCTGCCTTCGTGGAGTCCGGCGCGGTGAAGGATGGTATCCTCTGTGAGTGCGTCCGGCGCCGGGTCCCCTTTGTGCTGGTGGGCTCGGTACGGGACGACGGGCCTCTGCCCGAGGTCTACGGCAACGTCTACGAGGGACAGGACGCCATGCGCGCCCTGGTGCGGAAGGCCACCACCATCATCTGCATGGCTTCCACCCTCCACACCGTGGCCACCGGCAACATGACCCCCTGCTACCGGGTGGTGGACGGAGTGGTGCGCCCCCTGTACTTCTATTCGGTGGATATCTCCGAGTTCGCCGTCAATAAGCTCAGGGACCGGGGCAGTCTCAGCGTGCGGACCATCGTCACCAACGTGCAGGACTTTATCGTCAACGTCCGCAAAGGGGTCTGCGGACCGGCGTGACACACAGGCAGGGCGCGGAGCGGCTTCACCGCTCCGCGCCCTGCTCGTTTGCTATTTTTTGCAAAATCTCCGTTTCAGCCGATTCCAGAAGGTGTCCGGCTCGTAGCCCTTGGAGGCCCGGAAGGCCCGCTCGGCCTCCTCGGCCCGCTTGAGGGCTGCCTTCTCGTCCCGGCCAAGTCCACCGCCGGCAGACTCTGATAGACCGGCGGTGTTTCGGCTTCCAGGGCCGAAGGTACGGGAACTGCTCCACCAATTGCTTGCCATAACGCACCGTCCTATCTCCAGAATTTTTTCTTGAGCCGGTACCAGAGGGTGTCCGGCTCGTAGCGGCCTTCTCGTCCCGGCCCAGGGGCACAGCTTCCGCCTCTTTTGCCGCCAACGTAACATTGAGGTCCAAGCGACTGCCAGACATGAGAATCCCTCCTTCTGCCATACAAACGATCCAGCGGCGGAAAAGCTTACAGGACCATCTGAAAAAAGCGCAGGATCAGCCGGGCCCCATAGACCAGGATGACCAGGCCGCAGACCACGTTGATGCCCCGGAGGACCTTGTCGCTGAACCGGGCGGAGAAGCAGGAGATAAGGATAGTCACGCCGAAGAACCACAGGAAGGAGGCGGAGGAGGAGCCCAGAATGAGCTGGGCGCTCACCCCGCCGGGATTGCCCGCCCGGAAGCCGCCGAAGAGCATGGTGCCGTCGATGAGGGCCTGGGGATTGCACCAGGTGACCACACAGGCTCTGGCCGCCACCTTGGGCAGGGTCAGGGCGGCCTCTCCTCCGGCGTGGAGGACGGGCTTTTCCCGCAGCAGCCCCACGCCGATCCACATCACCACAGCTCCGCCGGCCAGCAGCACTACGCGCTGGAGCCAGGCGAAGCGCTCCATCAGGGCCCCCACGCCGAAGAAACAGGCCAGAGCCAGCGTGACGTCAAAAAAGACGACGATCAGGGCGGTCAGCAGGGCCCGCCGCCGGGGCTGGGTCAGGGCGGCGTTGATGACAAACAGATTTTGCATTCCGATGGGGGCCACGTAGGCCAGACCGATGGTCAGGCCCTGCAAAAAGGGGGGCATGGCGATTCCTCCTGAAAAAGACTTTCCTTTTGAATTGCTACCTGGTATGATAATAGCACTGCTGGGGGAAAAAACAAGAACGCAGAATTTCCGTACCAGGTAAGGAGGAACTGACCATGGAGCGGCCCGGACATGAAAATTGTCCCTGCATGGAGACCTGTCCCCTGAACCGGGCCCTAGGCCTCATCGGCGGAAAGTGGAAAATGCAGATCCTGTGCGCGCTGTCCAACAACGGCCCAACCCGCTACAATCGGCTGAAAAAGACGTTGGACGGGGTGTCCAACACGGTGCTGGCCAACGCCCTGCGGGAGCTGGAGGAGGACGGCCTGGTGCTCCGGCGGGAGTATCTGGAGGTGCCGGTGCGGGTGGAGTACGAGATCACCGCGCCCGGCCGCGCCCTTGTCCCCATCCTGGACCGGCTGGGGGACTGGAGCATGGGCCTGTGATTTACAGGGCCTTCGGATCGGCGGCGGTCGCTTTGCGTATCGTGGCTTACACGTCCTTTCCTGTTCCGTATAGAGGAACCACCCAAAGATAGCAAGGAGTATCGATATGGCAAAAACGCTGGTATTGGCGGAAAAGCCCTCGGTTGGCAAGGAGATCGCCCGGGTACTGGGCTGCCGGCGCGCCCTGGACGGCGGCCTGGAGGGGGAGCGGTATGTGGTCACCTGGGCCCTGGGCCACCTGGTGGAACTGGCGCCTCCGGAGGACTACGACAAGACCTGGACCAAGTGGGACCTGCTGACCCTGCCCATGCTGCCGGAGCAGATGAAAACTGTGGTCATCAGGGAGTCCGGCCGCCAGTTTCGGGCGGTCCAGGCCCTGATGCGCCGGGGAGACGTGTCCGAGCTGGTCATCGCCACCGACTCCGGCCGGGAGGGGGAGCTGGTGGCCCGGTGGATCATGGAGAAGGCGGGCTGGAAAAAGCCCGCCAAACGGCTGTGGATCTCATCCCAGACCGACAAGGCCATCCGCGAGGGCTTCCAGAACCTGCGCCCCGCTCAGGCATACGACGATCTGTACCACTCTGCCCGGGCCCGCAGCGAGGCCGACTGGCTGGTGGGCCTCAACGTCACCCGGGCCCTCACCTGTAAGTACGGGGCTCAGCTCTCCGCCGGACGGGTCCAGACCCCGACCCTGGCCCTCATTGTGGACCGGGAGGAGGAAATCCGCCGGTTCGTGCCCAAGGAGTTTTACACCCTCCAGGTCAAGTGCCAGGGATTTTCCGCAATCTGGCGGGACAAAAACGGCCAGGCCCGTATCTTAGACCGGGCCCAGGCGGAGCGGCTGGCCGCCGCCCTTGGAGGCAAGACCGGGGTGCTCACCGAGGTCAGACGCGCCTACCGGCAGACCCCGCCGCCCGCAGCCTACGACCTCACCGAGCTCCAGCGGGATGCCAACAAGAAATACGCTTACTCCGCCAAGGAGACCCTCTCCCTGATGCAGTCCCTCTACGAGCGGCACAAGCTGCTGACCTATCCCCGCACCGATTCCCGGTATATTTCCGACGACGTGACAGCCACCCTGCCCGAGCGGCTCAAGAGCGTCATGGTGGACGAGTACCGGGACCTGGCCCGGGCCATCCTCATGAAGCGGCCCCTCCAGACCCGGTTTTTGGTCAACAACGCCAAGGTCACCGACCACCACGCCATCCTTCCCACCGAGGAGCAGCCCGACCTGTACCGGCTTACCGGGCCGGAGCGGAACATCTATGATCTGGTGGTGCGGCGGTTTCTGGCGGTGCTACTGCCCCCCTGCGAGTACGAGGAGACCAAGCTCACCCTTACCGTGGACGGCCAGACCTTCACCGCCCGGGGCAAGATCAGGAAGGAGCCGGGCTGGCGGCAGGCGTACAGCCGCTTTACGCTGGAGGAGGACGAGGAGACCGACGAGGACGAGCGGGAGCAGAGCCTGCCCGCCATCCGGCAGGGAGACCGGGTGCAGATTCTCAGCGCCCGGGTCAATACCGGCAGGACCTCGCCCCCCAAACGGTATACCGAGGCCACCCTTCTCACCGCCATGGAGCATCCCCAGGTCCAGGTACAGGACCGGGAGCAGTCTAAAATCTTGGAGGAGACCGGCGGTCTGGGTACCCCCGCCACCCGGGCGGATATCATCGAGAAGCTCTTCTCCGCCTTCTACGTGGAGCGGCGGGGCAAGGAGCTGGTCCCCACCTCCAAAGGGCGGCAGGTGGTGGAGTTGGCCCCGTCCGACCTGCGCTCGGCGGCGCTGACCGCCCAATGGGAGGCGCGGCTGGGGGATATCGCCCGGGGCCGGGAGCAGGAGCAGCGGTTCGTGGGGGAGATGCGGCGGTACGCCGCCCGGCTGGTGAGCGAGGTGAAGGCCAGCGACGCCGTCTACCGGCACGACAACGTGACCCGGGAGAAGTGCCCGGACTGCGGCAAGTTTTTGCTGGCCGTCCAGGGCAAGCGGGGCAAGCTGCTGGTCTGCCCCGACCGGGAATGCGGCTACCGCCGGAGCGTCACCCAGACCACCAACGCCCGCTGCCCCAACTGCCACAAGAAGATGGAGCTGCGGGGCGAGGGGGAGAGCCAGTTCTTTGCCTGTGTGTGCGGCTACCGGGAGAAGCTCTCCGACTTCAAGAAGCGGCGGGAGACCGGCGCGGCGGGCAAACGGGACGTGCAGCGGTATCTGGCTGGCCAGCAGGTGGAAAAGGGCACCTCCGCCATGGCCGAGCAGCTCAAAAAGTGGCTGGAACAAAACCAGAAATAAAAGAAGGAGGCCGGTTTTCCGGTCTCCTTCCTGCTATCTTTCCGCTCGGTCCGCGGCCAGCGCCGCCGCCAGCGCCTGCTTGGCGGAGGCGAGGTCCGGGGGCAGCGGAGCCGCTCCCAGAAGGTAGCACATGGCGTCGGCATACTGCTCCAGGGGAAACCGTCCGTCCGGGATGTCCAGGACGGCCCGCGCCTGCTGCGCGGGGAAGGAGCGGTAATGCAGGTCAGACAGGTAGGCGCAGCCCAGCAGCTCCACCAGATAGTCCAGCAGCTCCATGGACTTTGATCCCTCCATCCAGCGTTAACATGTCTCCATTGAGCAAAGGCAGTATACCATGGGCGAGGAGGAAAAACAATACAAATTAATTTAATTTAAGTTGACGGTATCTGTAATACGGCGGGTATCCCCGATAGAATAATACTTGGGTGATGGGAATGAAAGTGGACTACGCCGCAATCGGACACCGGGTCAAGGACAGACGGCGCGCCCTGCACAGGACGCAGGAATGGCTGGCGGAACAGATTCATGTGTCTGTGGGCTACATCAGTCAGATCGAACGGGGTGTGACCCGGGTGAATCTGGATACTCTGGCCGAAATCGCGGACTGCCTGGACTGTGGCCTGGAGGAACTGGTGACGGGGGTGTCGTCCGGAAGCGAAAACTATCTCAAAGGCGAGCTGTCCAGGACGCTGGAGCGGATGAATGCCAAGCAGCGGAGCATGCTGCTGGAAATGGCGGAGCTGATCCTGAATTTTTAAGCGGCAGGAATCCAAAGGGGACCGGGTGCACACTGCGCCCGGTCCCCTTTCCCTGGGGCTGCGTCAGCCACGCTTTTCCAGCAGTTTCTGCTTGATGTCCCAGAGCTTCTGGCTCAGGTCCACGTAATAGTTGTGGGGGTTCTCGAACCGCTTTACCTCGTCCCACAGCAGGTCCACCTGTCCGGCGCACCAGGAGCGCATCTCCTCAATGGTGGGCTGCTGGTAAACCAGCTTGCCCTGCCGGAAGATGGGCACCAGCAGCTCACGGGCGGTGAAATCGCTGAAGGTCTTGCGTTTCCAGGTGGCCTCCGGGTCAAAGAGCTCCAGGGGCTTGGTGCAGTCGATGACCTCGTCGTGAACGCAGATCAGGTCGGCAAAGGCTTTGCCCGTCTCGTTTTCAAAAAGGCGGTAGACCTTCTTGAAGTGGGGATTGGTGATCTTGGCGGGATTTTCGCTGATCTTGATCTTGGGGATGATGGCTCCGTCCGTATCCTCAATGGCGGAGAGCTTATACACCCCGCCAAACACCGGCTCGGACTTGGAGGTGATGAGCCGCTCACCCACGCCGAAGGAGTCGATCTGGGCCCCCTGGAGCAGCAAGTCCCGAATGATATACTCGTCCAGCGAGTTGGAGGCCACAATTTTGCACTGGGGGAGCCCGGCGGCGTCCAGCATCTTGCGTGCCTTCCGGGACAGATAGGTCAGGTCGCCGGAATCCAGCCGGATGGCGCAGTTGGTGATGCCCTGGGGCAGCAGCACTTCCTGAAACGCCCGAATGGCGTTGGGCACCCCGGACTTGAGCACGTTGTAGGTGTCCACCAGCAGGGTGGCGGAGTGGGGGTAGAGCTGGCAGTAGGTCTTGAAGGCGGTGTACTCGTCGGGGAACATCTGCACCCAGGAGTGGGCCATGGTGCCGCCGGCGGGGGAGCCGTACACCCGGTCGGCCAGGGTGCAGGCGGTGCCGGCGCAGCCGGCGATGTAGGAGGCGCGGGCCCCCAGCACGGCGGCGTCCGCCCCCTGCGCCCGGCGGGAGCCAAACTCGGACACGGGACGGCCCTGGGCCGCCCGGACGATGCGGTTGGATTTGGTGGCGATGAGGGACTGATGGTTCAGGATGAGCAGCACATAGGTCTCGATGAACTGGGCCTGGACGGCCGGGGCGCGGACGGTCATGAAGGGCTCGCCGGGGAAGATGGGCGTGCCCTCAGGCACCGCCCAGATGTCGCCGGTAAACCGGAAGTGGCGCAGATAGTCCAGGAACCCCTCGTCAAAGCCGCCCTTGCTGCGCAGGTAGTCCAGGTCGTCCTCGCTGAAGTGGAGCTTTTGGATATAGTCGATGACCTGCTCCAGACCGGCGGCGATGGCAAAGCCGCCCCCATCGGGCACGTCCCGGAAAAAGACGTCAAAATAGCAGATGCGCTTGTCCAGGCCGGTCTGGAAATAGCCGTTGCCCATGGTGAGCTCGTAGAAGTCGCAGAGCATGGTGTAATTTTCGGTGTGATTCATGTCGGTTACCTCTCTCTTCCCGTGACCGTGACCTGAAGGGTTTCCAGCAGGTCCAGGGCTTTTTTATGGAGCGCCGGATCGGGCCCTCCGGTGCAGCGGGCGTCCACCGAGACCTCCGCTTCCGGCAGGGCGGCCTTCACCACCACGGCGTTGGACAGCACGCAGATGTAGGACACCAGCCCGCACAGCTCCACAGCGCCGTAGTCCCGGCCGGACAGCCACTCCCCCAGATCCAGGGAGGGAAAGGCCGGCTTTTCAAACACCGGGTCGCCGCTTTGGAGGAGCCCAGCCGTCCGGCCGTAGAGCCTCCAGCCGGGCTCGCCCTTGATGCAGTGGGGCACCGGGAGCTTTTTCCCTTCCTGGGTCCCGGCGTAGCCGGGGCCGTGGGTGTCCAGGGTAAAGGCCACGTCGTCCCCCGCCGCCCGGTAGGCGGCGATCTTTTCCGCGATGGGCTCGTCCAGCGCCTCCGCGCCGGGGAAGCCCAGCGCCCCGTCCACGAAGTCCTTTTGGTAGTCCACCACGATAAGCAGCCGCTTCATAGTGTCACCTCTCGGTCAAAATTGAATACATTATATGCGGTTTAGGCAAAAAATGCAAGGCCAAAGTGTCAAGACAGGTGTCACAGCAGTTTTTCAAAGGCGGGAAAGGGCAGGCTCCGGCCGGGGAGATGGATCTCACCCCGCTGGACAAAGCCCCGCTTGCGGAAGAGCGCCTGCATTTTGCGGTTTTTACAGTAGGTGTCGGCGTGAAAGACCGGGATACCCCGGGCCCGGGCCCAGTCCTCGGCGTATGTCAGCAGGGCGGAGGCCACGCCGCCGCGCTCGAGCGCCGGGTCCACCGCCACCCGGTGGACGACCAGGGCAGGGCCCTCCACGGCCCAGGGCACCCCGGCATAGGCGGTCTCCGGCTCGTCGGTGATGCAGGCGCAGCCCAGCACCTGCCCTTGAGCGGAGACGGCCGCTGCCAGCCGGCCCCGCCGGAGGTCCTCTTCGTAGTCGGCCCGGGTGGGGTAATCCTCCCCCCACTGCTCGCTGCCCTCTTCCCGCATTTTTTGCACCGCCCGCCGGACCAGCGCCCAGACGGCGTCCAGGTCCCCGGGCGCGGCGGGGCGCACGATGATCTCTTCCATGGATTCACCTCAAACGGAGATACTGTCAGAGAGAAGTATACGCTAAAACCGGGAAAAAGGAAAGAGCGAATACAAAAAGGGCGCTTGCAGCCGCAAGCGCCCTTTTTGTGTGGCATAGTGGGAGAAACGAATGGGGGAAGGATGGGAAAAAGAGCTGGGAAATGGTGTGTGATGCTCAGCGCACGCAGGAGGCGGCCGCCACCGCCTCTACGGCGTTGTAGCCTGCGTCAAAGGCCTTGGCGTTGGCCTCGTTGAACTTGGACTTGCCCTTTTTGGCAAACATGTGGTTCATAGCGGTCACGGCGGCGTCGTGGGTGAAGTCGCCCATCAGCTTGACGATGGCGCCGGTCATGACGATGTTGGCCCCCTTGGGGTTGCCCAGGCCGGTGGCGATCTCGGTGCAGTTGACCTTGACGTAGGTCACGTCCTGACGGGCTCCCTCGGGCAGCTCCACGGTGTCCCCGATCAGCACGGTGCCGCCGGGGGCCACGATGGGCAGAAATTTGAGCAGAGACAGCTCGTTCATGGCCAGCAGCAGATCGGGCGCCTCCTGAGAGGGGTTGTAGATGTAATTTTCCGCGCAGTATTTCACGGTGCAGTTGGCCGTGCCGCCCCGCATGGCGGAGCCGTAGGAGGGGACCCAGGTGACGTTGATGCCCTCGCTGGCGGCGATGTCGGAAATGATCAGGCCCGAAGTCAGTACGCCTTGGCCGCCGGAACCGGCAAATACGATCTCCTTCATCTTACTGGTTCTCCCCTCTCTTCTTGAATTCGCCGATGGGATAATAGGGAATGAGCTCCTTCTCGATGCGCTCCATGGCCTTCACCGGGCTGAGGCCCCAGTTGATGGGGCAGGGGGACAGGACCTCCACAATGGAGTAGCCCTCGTGGTTCATCTGGGCCTGGAGGGCATTTTTGATGTAGCCCTTGAGCTTGTTGATGTTGGCAGGGGTGGTGACGGTGCCCCGGGCGGCGTAGGCCGCGTTGGGGAACTCCCGGGCCACCATCTCGGGGAACCGGATGGGGTAGCCGGTAACCGCGCAGTCGCGGCCATGGACCGAGGTGGCGGTCTTTTGGCCTTCCATGGTGGTCAGACTCATCTGGCCGCCGGTCATGCCGAAGTTGGTGTTGTTGACCACGATGACGGTGATGTTCTCACCGCGGTAGGCGGCGTTGAAGGTTTCGGCGATGCCGATGTTGTAGGCGTCGCCGTCGCCCTGGTAGGAGACCACCAGCACGTCGGGATTGACCCGCTTCATGCCGGTGGCTACGGCGCCGGCGCGGCCGTGGCAGCAGTGCAGACGGTCGCACTCCAGGCCGGCTCCCAGGTTGGAGGAGCAGCCCACGCCGATGGGGAAGATGATGTTATCCATCTGGTCCAGCTCCTCCAGCGCCTCCATGATGAGGCGGCTGATGATGCCGTGGCCGCAGCCGGGGCAGAAGTCCATCGGCTTGTCGACCAGGGCGGGGACCTTCTTTTCGCGGGTAACAGCCATATCAGTAGACCTCCTTTACTTCGCCGTTCTTGACCTTGAAATAGTCCTCCTTGATCCGGCGGATGGGAGGGGTATTGTAGACGTAGGTCAGGGCGTAGGCCGGGATGTTCCGGTCCTTGTGGGTCTTTTTGATGGCCAGGGCGGCGTCGTCGATCATCTGGCCCGTGGCGTTCTCCTCCACGGTGATGATGCCCTTCACGTTGGGATTGATGCGGGCGAAGGCCTTCTCGGGATAGGGCCAGGCGGTGATGGGACGAATGAGGCCCACCTTCTCGCCGGCGGCGCGCAGCTCCCGCACCGCGCCCAGGGTGGCCCGGCCGGGCACGCCATAGGCCACGAACACGTAGTCGGCGTCCTCAATGGACTCCTCCTGCCAGCGCTGCTCATTCTCCTGGATGGTGGCGTACTTCTCCCGCAGCTCCACGGCCTCTTTCATCGAGTCACGCTCGAAAATGCCGATCTTCTTGTAAGTATAGTGGCCGTTCAGAGCCCAGGGTGTGCGCTTGGTCTCCACGAAGTCGGGCAGGGTCACCGGCTCCATCATCTGTCCCAGGGTGCCCTCGCCCATCATCACGACCACGATGCGGTATTTCTCCGCAAGCTCATAGGCGGGCAACATCAGGTCCACATACTCCTGGATGGAGGAGGGGCACAGCACGATGCAGCGGTAGTCGCCCTGACCGCCGCCGCGGGTCTCGCGGTTGTAGTCGCACTGGGAGGTAAACAGGGTGCCCAAGCCGTTGCCGTAGCGCACCTGGGTGATGACCACGGCGGACAGACCCTCGTCGCACAGGGTGGAGATGCCCTCCTGCTTCAGAGAGATGCCCGGGCCGGACGAGGCGGTCAGCGCCCGCACGCCGCAGGCGGCCGCGCCGATGACCATATTGATGCCGGCCAGCTCGCTCTCCGCCTGGACAAAGGCGCCGCCCACTTCCTCCATGCGCCAGGACAGATACTCCATGATCTCGCTGGAGGGGGTGATGGGATAACCGGCGTAGAAACGTGCACCGGCGCGTACCGCGGCTTCCGCGATGGCCTCATTGCCTTTCATCATTTCTGCCATAATGGATCGTCACGCTCCTTTCCGTTAACCTAGTACATGAAATACGCCGTCGGGGCAGGTGGTATAGCAGATCCCGCAGGCGATGCATTTCTCATCGTCGATCTGTACGGGATAATAGCCGTTGGCGTTGAGATGGTCCGACTTGCGGATGGCGTCCTTGGGGCAGTGGTGGATGCACAGCCCGCACTCCTTGCACCGCTCCCGATTGACTTCGACCTTCATTCAGTTCCCTCCGATCCATGATGTTCTGTTGAGTAGAACGTTGTTCCGATGAAAAAAGCATACACCCAGGTCGAGCGGAATGTCAAGTCCCCCCAAGAAAAAAATTTTTGTTTCATCTGGCGGAACATCTTGACAGGGGTCTTTCCCAGTGAGTAAAATGAACGAGAGAGAACGCTGTTTCTAACGAAAGAAACCAAAATTATGAACGACGGCTGGCGCCGCCCCACGCCGGAGGGCCTGGGGGAGCCGGACGCTTGGAAAGGGGGAACCATCATGGCATCGGATGTGATCCAGTCGGTGGACCGGGCACTTGAGGTCCTGATCTATCTCTACTACGAGGGCAAGGAGACCAGCATCACGAAAATCGCCAACGACATGGGCGTGTATAAGAGCACGGTATTCCGCACGCTGGCCACCCTGGAGGCCCGGGGCTTTGTCAAAAAGAACCCGGAAACCGAAAAGTACTGGCTGGGGAGCCGTCTGTTTACTTTGGGCAAGGCGGTGGAGAACAAGATGGGGCTGCAGGAGATCATTCGGCCCTATGCCCGCAAGCTCTACGAGGCCTATCATGAGGTGGTCAATGTCTCCATCCTGGAGCGCAACCCCGGCGACGTGTACCGCAGCGTCATCATCCTGAAGGAGGAGAGCCCCAACCAGGTGCTCACGGTCAACCCGCCCGTGGGCTCCAGCAGCGAGTGCCACTGCTCCTCCGTGGGCAAGTGCCTGCTGGCCTTCGGGTCAAAGATTGACCTGAGCGTCTATGAGAATGTAAGTCTGACCGCCCATACCGCCCACACCATTACCTCTGCCGACGCGCTGCGGGCTGAGCTGGCCAAAATCCGCTCCGACGGATATGCTGTGGACCGGGAGGAGCTGGAGATGGGGCTGACGTGCATCGGTGCGCCCATCCTGGATCGGAGCGGCGTGGCTCTGGCGGCCATCTCCCTGTCCGGCCCCACCAGCCGCATGCTGGCCGGCGACCTGGACGAGCGGGTGGAGGCCGTGCGGCGGATTGCACGGGAGATTTCCAATAACTTCTAGTTGGGCGAAAAAAACCTTTGACACCCGCTTTTTGTTCCGCCACATGGAATATAAGGATTATTGTGCGGAACAGCGGTCGGTATTTTGTACAAAAAGCGAAGTTGACATTTGGACGGCGAGTGTGCTATGCTCCAACCGTACCAAAAAGATGGGGAGGAATTATCTGCGGTTCCTCCCCGATTCGCGGGACACATAGCAGAACGAGGTTCCGAACAATAGAACAATATACCCCCAAGCAGCGAGAAAGCGAGGCGTATCGCACATGAAAATCTTGGTCATCAACCCGGGGGGGACCTCCACCAAGATTGCAGTATTTGAAGACGAAGAGGAACTGTTCAAGGAGAATATCACCCACACCGGGGAGGATCTGAAGGGATTTCCCCATGTATTTGATCAGTTTGGCTACCGGAAGGACATCATCCTGGAGACGCTGAAGAAGGCGGGCTTTGAGATCCGTACCTTTGCTGCGGTGGCGGGGCGGGGCGGCCTGATGAACCCCATCCCCGGCGGCACCTATACGGTAAACAGCCGGATGGTGGAGGACCTGCGCGGCGCGATCCATGGCGAACACCCCTCCAATCTGGGAGCGGTGCTGGCCAAGGAGATCGGCGACGAGATCGGCGCCTCTTCCTTTGTGGTGGACCCGGTATCGGTGGATGAACTGATGCCCAAGGCCCGCATCTCCGGCATCTCCGATCTGGAGCGGCCCAGTTGGTTTCACGCCCTGAACCACAAGGCGGTGGCCCGGTGGACGGCGGAGCGCATCGGCAAGAAATATGAGGACTGCAACCTCATCATCGCCCATCTGGGGTCGGGCAACTCCATCGTGGCCCACAGAAAGGGTCGGATGGTGGACGGCAGCGGCGGCCGGACCAACGGTCCATTCTCCCCCGAGCGCAGCGGCGGACTGCCCACCTATCCGCTGGTGGAGCTTTGCTACTCCGGCAAGTACACCCATGAGCAGATGGTCGCCAAGCTGAGCAGCGTGGGCGGCATGTACGATTACCTGGGCACCAAGGACGCCCAGGAGGTGGAGCGCCGGATGGAGGCCGGCGACGCAAAGGCCCGGCTGGTCTATGAGGCGTTCGTCTACTCCGTGGCCAAGGAGATCTGCTCCTACGCCGCCGCCTTTGACGGGCCGGTGGACCGTATCGTCCTTACCGGCGGCATCGCCCACTCCAAGTTCGTGGTGGACGAGGTCTCACGCATGACGGCCTTCCTGGCCCCCATGGAAGTGGTGGCCGGCGAGTTCGAGATGGAGGCCTTGGCTCTGGGCGCCCTCCGGGTCCTCCGGGGCGAGGAAGAGCCCCAAATTTACGCGTGACGAGCTACGGCGCTTTCCCCGGCATATTCGTCGCACGCATTCGGAAAAATGTGTGTGGGTAAGGAAGGGTAACACCGAGAAAGAAGGCGACTTTTTTGTCAGAAGCCGTGAACGAGAAGCGGGAGCCCAGTACTGGCATGTCTTTTGCCGTGTTCGGCATCTCGATTGCGATCATCCTCCTAGGCGTCGTAGTCCTGGGATTTGACATCCACATCATCCTGCTCGTCGCGCTGGCCTTTGCCTGCCTGGTATCCGCCACGCTGGGCTACCAGTTTGACGATCTGGTGGAGTGCATGAAGAAGCCCCTGGGACAGGCGATGTCGGCCATGATCATCTTCATTTTCATCGGCATCATCATCGCGTCCTGGATTTTCTCCGGCACGGTGCCCGCGCTGATCTACTACGGGCTCCACTATATTACACCGAAGTTCTTCCTGCCGGTGGGCCTGCTGCTGTGCAGCCTGACGTCCATGTCCATCGGTACTTCCTGGGGGACCATCGGCACCATGGGCCTGGCCATGATGGGCATTGGCGCCGGCATGGGCATCCCGCCCGCCGTCACGGCCGGCATGGTCATCTCGGGCTCCTTCTTCGGGGACAAGATGTCTCCCATCTCCGATACCACCAACCTGGCCCCCGCCTCAGCAGGCACAACCCTCTACAAGCATATCGGGGCCATGTGGAAGACCACGCTGCCCGCCTATCTCATTACCTTTGGCTGCTTTACCGTACTGGGCTTCTTCTACCAGGGCGGCCAGGTGGACCACGCTACCATTGATCTGTTTATTGACACCATCGGCGCCAATTTCCGCATTACCCCGCTGCTTCTTCTGCCCATGGTGGTACTGCTGGTGCTGAACATGCGGAAATTCCCTGCCATCCCCGGTATGGCCATCGGCAGCCTGCTGGCGGTTATCCTGGCGGTAGCGGTCCAGGGATTTCCGGTGGGCCAGGTGGTGGCCGGCCTCAATTATGGCTATGTCACTCCCACCGGCGTGGACCTGGTGGATCAGCTCCTGCTGCGGGGCGGTATCCAGAACATGATGTATACCTTCTCCCTCTCCTGCATCGCCATCTCCTTCGGCGGCGTCATGGAGCACGTTGGGTATCTGAAAAAAATCGTGGCTGTGGTCATCAGCCGTGTGAAGTACGACTTCCTGATGGTTCCGGTGGTCATCCTTAGTACGACTCTGGGTACCCTCACGATGGGCGAGGTCTACCTCTCCATCGTGGTCAACGGGAGCCTTTACCGCCAGGCTTTCCAGGAGCGGAAGCTGCGCCCGGAGATGCTCTCCCGGCTTTTGGAGGAGGGCGGAACCCTGACCCAGGTGTTCATTCCCTGGTCCACCAGCGGCGTGTTCATCGCAGCCACTTTGGGCGTGAGCACGGCAGAGTACTGGAAGTTTGCGTTTCTCAATTATATCAATCCGCTGCTGTCCATCGTTTTGTGCCTGTTCGGCTACGGCGTCCTGCGGGTCGGCCAGGCCGGATGGCGGGACAAAAGGGGCGGCACTCACCACACTTCCACGGAGGAATCAGAAAAATGCTGAAAAATTTTGACGAGGTCATTGAAAAAGTACGCTCCATCGAGCCTTTTACCGTTAGCGTGGCCGCCGCCGCGGACAAGGAGCTGCTCCAGGCGGTGAAAGCCGCCGCAGACCTGGGCTTTGTTCGTCCGGTGCTGGTGGGCGACGCAAAGGCCGTGGGCGATATCTGCGCCGACATTGGCCTTCGGCCCCTGGACATCCTGCCCGCTCAGGGGGAGGATGAGGCCGTGGACGTGGCGGTCCGGGCCGTGAAGGACGGCGGAGCCCAGGTGTTAATGAAGGGGCTGGTGAACACCAGCATCTACATGCGGGGCATCCTCAATAAGGAACACGGCCTGCGCACCGGACGGCTGCTGTCCATGATGGCGGTTTACGAGGCGCCGGGCTACCACAAGCTGGTCTACTGCTCCGACAGCGGCATCAACGTGGCCCCCACCTTTGAGCAGAAGAAGGATATTCTGAAAAACATCCTGATCGCCACCCGCGCCATCGGACTGGAGAACCCCAAGGTGGCGGCCCTTACCGCCAACGAGATGGTAGATCCCAAGATCCAGTCCACCGTGGATGCCGCCGGACTGGTGGAATACGCCAGGAGCGGTGAGCTGGGACTGCCCTGCGTCATCGAAGGCCCCATCGCCTTCGACGTGGCGTTCGATCCCCACGCCGCCGCCCACAAGAAGATCGACAGCAAGATCACCGGAGAGACCGATATCGTCATCTTCCCCAACATGGAAGCGGGCAATATCATGGGCAAGTCCTGGATTCACCTGTGCAAGTGCCGCTGGGCGGGTATCGTCCTGGGCGCGACCAACCCGGTGATTTTGGGCTCCCGGGCCGACACTCCGGAGATCAAACTCAACTCCATCGCTCTGGCCTGCCTGGCCGCGCGGAGCTGAGCAGACGTTTGTGCTCTATGACCCGGCACCTGAGAGAGGGGCGTCGGGCCGGAATATCACCAACGCAAAGTAAAGAAAGGGAGGAATACCCGTGAGTGAACAAGCCAAACGCAAAACGACCCTGTCCATCAAGCAGCTCCTCATCATCTTTTTCCTCGGTTTGGGCTACACCGTCGTCTACGCTACCCCCTTCATCCAGTATGTCTTTTATGACTCCCTGGTAGAGGCCCTCCAGTGTACCAATCAGCAACTGGGCTACCTCATCACCATTTTTGGCATCGGCAACCTGCTGGCTCCCATCGGCGGCGCCCTCAGCGACAAGTTCAATACCAAGAGAATTTACATCATCTCCATGCTGGCCATCTGTGTGCTCAACGTGCTGTTTGCGCTGAACATGAACTACAGCTTCTCCCTGGTGATCTGGGGCGGCTTCGCCATTGCCGGACTGTTCCTCTACTTCCCCGCCCACACCAAGCTGACCCGCCTGGTGGGCAACGAGGAGCAGCAGGGCACCATCTTCGGCTTTACCGAGTCCTTCTGCGGCATCACCAACGTCATCGTCAACTTCATCGCCCTGGGCCTGTTTGCCTACTTCTCCAACAAGTACTTCGGCGTGGCCGGACTGAAGGCCGCCATCATCGGCTATGCCGTGCTGGGCGTCATCGCCGTCATCTTCCTGGCCATCTTGGTGCCCGACCCCGGCAAGAGCACTTCCACCGGCGAGGAGAACGCCATCAACGCCAAGATGGGCGTGAAGGACTGGATCAGCATCGTCACCAATCCCCGCACTTGGCTGTCCGGCATCGCCGTGTTCGCTACCTACACCATGTACTGCACCCTGTCCTATTACACCCCCTACTTCAGCAACGTGCTGGGCGTGTCCGTGGTCTTTACCGGCGGCCTGTCCATCTTCCGCCAGTATGGCACCCGTTTCATCGGCGCTCCCGTGGGCGGCTGGCTGGGCGACAAGATCAAGTCGGTCTCCACGGTGGTGGGCGTCTCTCTGGCCGTGGCCGTGATTATGGTCATCGCCTTCATGCTCATGCCTGCCGGTTCCAACGCCAACATCCTCATCGTCCTCACTCTGGCCGCCGGTATCCTGACCTATATGGCCCGCGGCTCTATGTTCGCCATCCCCTCTGAGCTGAAGATCCCCAGAAAGTATGCGGGCACCACCTCCGGCGTGGTCTGCGCCATCGGCTACTGCCCCGACCTGTTCATCTTCGTGCTCTACGGCTACTGGCTGGACAACTTTGGCAACGACGGCTACCGCAACATCTTTATTTATGCCGCCGTGGTCATGGCCATCGGCGTTGTCAACGCCATTGTTACTCAGATTTACAAGAAAAAGGTCCTCGCCAAAGAGGCGGCGGCCGAGCATGCGGAGTAAGAGTGTCCGCAGCGTGATTTGTGAAAGGGGTATTTATCATGAAACAGGAACTCATTGACGCCCTGATCGGCATCTCCGGCAAGGATTACGTATTTTTTGCCCACGAGGATATTGAGGGCTACCTCTATGACGAGACCGAGGAGTTTGTCCGGCCCGAGGCCTGCCAGGACTGTGTGGTGATCCGACCCGGCACCTACGAGGAGGTCTCCGCCATCCTGAAGCTGTGCAACGAGACCAAGACCCCCGTCATCCCCCGGGGCGGCGGCACCGGCGCCTGCGGCGCGGCCATTCCGACGGTGCCCTCCATCATCATGTCCATGGAGCGCTTCCGGGAGATCCTGGAGGTGGATGAGACCAATATGATGGTCACCTGCCAGACCGGTGTCACCCTGGCCAAGCTGAACGAGTATCTGGACGAGCACGTCCACGCCTTGTATTTCCCCTGCCATCCCGGCGACGAGGGCGCCCAGATGGGCGGCATGGCCATCGAGAACGCCGGCGGCGTCCGGGCCGTCAAGCACGGCATCATGCGCAACTATATCAAGGGCATGAAGGTGGCACTGCCCTCCGGCCAGGTTGTCCAGTTGGGGGGCAAGCTGGTAAAGAACAACATGGGCTATGACCTCATGCATCTGCTCATCGGCTCCGAAGGCACTCTGGCGGTGGTCCTGGAGGTCACCCTGAAGCTCTACCCCCGCCTGGATTACACCGGCGCGCTGGTGTGCTCCTTCAAGAACACCGAGGACGCCATCGAGTCCGTGGCCGCCGTTCAGCGCCAGGGCATCATTCCCCTGGCGGTGGAGTACATGGACCGCATGATCGCCGTGGAGACCGCCGAGAAGATCAGCAAGACCTGGCCCATGAGCGACGAGGGCAAGGTGGATCTCATCTACATGGTGGAAGAGGCCACGGAGGACGCCCTCTATGAGACCGCCGGCACCATCGCTGAGACCTGCGAGGCCCATGGGGCTCTGAACTCCGTCATCGCGGAGAACGACAAGGACCAGCGCAACATCCTGGAGGTCCGCTCCAACATCTACGAGATTTTCAAGCCCTATTTTGTGGACTCTCTGGATACCGCAGTGCCCATGGCCCATATCGGAGACCTGATGCGGGACATCGACGCCATTGCCGAGAAGTACCACACTACCTCCCCCCGTGTGGGCCACGTGGCCGACGGCAACTTCCATAACTTCATCATGCTGGAGGACGGCAAGGTGCCCGCCTGGGCTGACGACATGCGCAAGGATATCTATGAAGCGGCCCTGAAGTACGGCGGGACCGTCACCGCCGAGCACGGTACCGGCAAGACCCGCAAGAAGTACATGGATCTCCAGTTCAGCCCCGAAGTCATCGAGATCATGAAGGGCATCAAGCGGACCTTCGACCCCAACGGCATCCTCAATCCCGGCGTGATCGTGGATCTGTAAGAAAACGCTTGATCCCCCATCGGACCGTGTGGAAAGGCGACCGCGCGGCCCCAAAGGAAAACCGGCTCCCGGATTTATTCCGGGAGCCGGTTTTTTGATGGTATTACGTCGGCTGATAGGCCTTGAGCAGTCGGACGGCAAACCTGCGGGTGGCGGCGGTCAGGTTGTATGCCCCGCCCTTGGTGCACCAGTTGTAAACCAGGCCGCGGACGGAGATCATCAGGTATTCGGCGATCTCGTCGGCGCTGTCACCACCGGCCAGTTCGCCCTGTTCCAGCCCCTCCCGAAGCAGCTCGATCAGCACGCCCACCATGCCCTGATGGGGGTCCCGGTTAAAAAAGGGGTTGTCGGTGTTGTAGAGCAGCCGAGTCATCTTCATGTCCGTCAGGTCGCTGTTGTAGTGGGCGTAGTAGTCGAAGAAGGCGAGGATGCGTTCGTATACCGTGCCCTGCGTCAGGGCCGGGGCCACCACCTCGCTAAAGTAGTGGTCCGCCACCCGGTAAGTCTCGTAAAAGACCTCCATTTTGGTGGAGTAGTAGTTGTAGAAGGTCCCGATGGACACGTGGGCCTTGGCCACGATGTCCCGGATCGTGATCTGCTCAAAGTCCTTCTCCGCCAGCAGAGAGACTGCCGCCTCGAAAAGCTTGTCTTTGGTCTGCTCCGCCTGAAGCTGGCGCCGGGTTTTGACCTGGGACGGGATATCTTCCATGTGCGTTCACCGCTTCCGTTTCTTTTTCCGATTTAGTAGGATTATACAGGAAAAACGTCGGACCTGCAAGGCCTGACCTGTGGCATCCCCGCACAATACTGAGCAAGGAAATGCGACATGTTGCACAAAAATGAACGAGTTCATCTATAGCGGTTGACGGATTCCACAAGGTATGCTACAGTTTTTTCGAACAAGTTCAGTGAACAAAATCATTGGGTGCTTGGAGGGAAGAACATGGCAAAATTCATTACTGCGCAAGAGGCGGCCAAACAGATCCCCGACGGGGCGACGGTGGGCATTGCGGGTATGGGACTGTCGGGCTGGCCGGAGGAGGTCGCCTGCGCCATACGGGACCGCTTTCGGGAGACGGGCCATCCCTGCTCGCTGGAGCTGCACCAGGGCAGCGCCATGGGAGACTGGGGCTACGGCAACCAGTTCCTGGGCTGGGACCGGACCCGGCGCCCGGACGGCCCGGATACGGCCCACGGCAACCGGGGTGTGACTCGCCTGGGGGAGGCCGGAGAGGGGCTGGTCACCAAGTGGAGCGGGGCCCATGTGGGCAGCGCCTTCACGCTGCGGGACCTGGCGGCACAGGACAAGCTGGAGTGCCACTGCCTGCCTCAGGGGGTGGCTGTGAACCTGTGGCGTGAGATTGCCGCCGGCCGGCCCGGTCTGTTCACTAAGGTAGGCTTGGGCACCTTCGTGGACCCCCGGGTGGAGGGCGGCCGGATGAACCGGTGCACCAGGGACAACGTGGCCGAGCTGGTGGAGGTCAACGGCGAGGAGTATCTGTTCTTCAAGAGCTTTCCGCTGCATGTGGCCCTGCTGCGGGGCACGGTGGCGGACGAGAAGGGCAACATCTCCTTCATGCACGAGAGTGTCATCAACGAGGGCCTGGCGGTGGCGCAGGCGGCGCACAACTCCGGCGGTATCGTCATCGTCCAGGTGGAGTACGTTACCAAGGCCGAGACCCTGAACCCCAAGGATGTGAAGATTCCGGGCATTCTGGTGGACTACGTGGTCCAGGCCACCGACCCCATGGCCTGCTGGCAGGCGGAGGGCGTATACTGGGAGCCCTCCTTCTCCGGGCAGATCCGCCGGCCCACCAAGGCCATCCCCCCGCTGCCGCTGACCGAGCGGAAGGTCATCGCCCGCCGGTGTGCCATGGAGGTGCCCGCAGGGGCGGTGCTGAACCTGGGGGTGGGTATGTCCGCCGACGTAGGCAGCATTGTGGCCGAGGAGGGATGCCTGGACCGGGTGACCATGGCCGCCGAGAGCGGTATGATCGGCGGCGTGATGTGTGCCCTGCCCAACTTTGGCAGCAGCTACAACCCCGAGTGCACGCTGGAGCACAACGCCACCTTCGATCTGATCGACGGCGGTGGTCTGGATATGACCTGTCTGGGTCTGGGGGAGTGCGATGCGGAAGGTAATGTCAATGTGAGCAAATTTGGCCCCCGCCTCACTGGCCCCGGCGGCTTCATCGACATCACCAACGCCACGCCCAAGGTCGTGTTCTGCGGCACCTTTATGGGGAAGGCCAAGTACGCCGTGGGAGACGGAAAGCTGACCATCCTCCAGGAGGGGACCATTCAGAAATTTGTCAAGAACGTGGAGCAGATTACCTTTGCCGGGCAGTACGCAAAGCCCAGCCAGGAGGTCCTGTACGTCACCGAGCGGTGTGTGTTCCAGCTCATGGATGGGAAGATGACCCTCATTGAGATCGCCCCTGGCATCGACCTGGAGAAGGACGTGCTGGCCCATATGGGCTTTACCCCCGCAGTCTCCCCAAACCTTAAAACGATGGACCCGGCCCTCTTCCAGGAGACCTGGGGTGGGCTGGCGCAGACCCTTTAAACTCTGCCGAAGATTTTTTCATCAATCAAACATGTCGTCTAGGAGGAACACACATGAGCAGTCTGTATTTCAACGAGGATCACGAAGGCATCCGTGAGATGGCGAAGGATTTCGCCGAAAAGACCCTGGCCCCCATCGCGGGGGAGATCGACAAAACCGAGGCATTCCCCATGGACGTGGTGAAGACCATGGCGGACATGGGCTTTCTGGGACTGAAGATCCCCGAGGAGTACGGCGGTCTGGGCCTGGATATGCGCAGCTATGTCTGCGTCATGGAGGAGATCGCCAAGAAGTGCGCCACCGCCACTCTGTTCATCTCTTCGGCCAACTCCCTGTCCACTGCCCCCATCGTCATCTCCGGCACCCCGGAGCAGAAGGAGAAGTACCTGCCCGGCGTGGCCGCCGGCGAGAGCTTGATCGCCTTTGGCCTCACCGAGCCCAACGCCGGCTCGGATGCCGCGTCCATGACCACCCGCGCGGTGGAGGACGGAGACAGCTACATCCTCAACGGCCGCAAGTGCTTCATCACCATGGCTCCCATCGCCGACCAGTGCATCGTCTACGCCAAGACCGACCCGGAGAAGGGGGCCAAGGGCATCACCTGCTTCATGGTGGATATGAACCTACCCGGCGTGTCCTGCGGCCGCCACGAGGAGAAGATGGGCCAGCGGGGCGTGCCGGTGAGCGATGTGGTGCTGGAGGACGTGCGGGTACCCAAGGACTGCGTCATCGGCGAGGTGGGCATGGGCTTCATCAACGCCATGAAGACGTTGTCCGTGGGCCGCGTGGGGGTGTCGTCCATGTGCCTGGGCATGGCCCAGGAGGCCATCGACCTGGCGGTGAACCACACCAAGAACCGGGTACAGTTCGGCAAGCCCCTGGCCAAAATGCAGGCCCTGCAGTTTATGATGGCGGATATGGAGACCAAGCTCAACGCTGCCCGGCTGCTGACCTACAACGCCGCTTATCTGCTGGACACCAGGCAGCCGGCGGACAAGGCCGCCTCCATGGCCAAGTATTACTCCGCGGAGGCCGCCATTGAGATCGTCAACAAGTCCCTCCAGCTCCACGGCGGCTACGGCTATTCCCGCGAGTACGAGATCGAGCGCATCTACCGCGACGTCCGGGTCTGCTCCATCTACGAGGGCTCCTCCCAGGTCCAGCAGATGGTCATCTCCGGCCAGCTTTTGAAGTAAGGCCCGGAGGAAGACGAAAAGGCGGGAGCGCTTACAGGGCGCTCCCGCCTTTGGTACCATGCACGGCGGTCGAGAGAAAGGAAGAGAAGGAATGAGAAAGAGTACACCGGCACAATGGGGCCTGCGGGTCCTGGTCTATATTTTAGGACTGTTCTGCCTGGCGGTTGGCGTGGCCCTCTCCGTCAACGCCAACCTGGGCATATCCCCGGTGAATTCCCTGCCCTATGTGGTCAGTAAGATTCTGGGGACGGCCATGAGCACCTGCGTCATCGGAATCTTCAGCTTTTATATTCTGCTCCAGATCGTGATTCTGCGGAAGGAGTTCAAGCCCATCCACCTGACCCAGCTCATCTTCTCCACCATTTTCGGCTATTTTGTGGACTTTGCCAAGTGGCTACTGGGGGATTTTTGCCTGCCGGGCTACGGCGGACGGCTGGGGATGCTGTGTATGAGCATCGTGGTGGTAGCCGTCGGCGTGGTGCTGTATATCGACACCGAGCTGGTCCCCATGCCCATGGAAGGTCTGGCTCTGGCTCTGGCAAAAAAGAGCGGAAAGCCTTTTCACAACGTAAAGATCGTGATAGACTGCACGGTAGTGGTCACCGGCCTGGCGCTGTCTCTGGTATGCCTGCGCCGTCTGGACGGTATCCGGGAGGGCACCGTGATCGCCGCCATCGTCACGGGAAAGGTGATTGCGTGGGTGAAAAAGCCCCTGTCCCCCGTGCTCCAGCGGGTCTGCTTCGGCGCCGCCGGCGAGGAGGGCCAGACGGTCCGGGAACTGGAGGAGCTGGAGGGTGCGGGACAGGAATAAGAAGATCTGAGGTGGCTGGGATGGATTATTTCGAACAGGTGGACCTGGCTTATCAGACGCTGAAGGGCCCGGCGCTGGAGCGCCGGCTGCGGGAACTGACGGACCGCTGCCGGGCAGAGTACGGCGAGCGGGGCGCCCTCTACGGCTCCATGCTCAATGAGCTGGGGAGCTACTACCGGGGGCAGGGCCGGTACGAGGCATCGGAGCGGGCCTTCCGGGAAGCGCTGGAGCTGCTGGCGCAAAGCCGCGGTACCGACAGCCCGGACTATGCCACTGCCCTGAACAACCTGGCCGGGACTCACCGGCTGATGGGCCGGCTGAAGGAGGCAGAGCGGGAGTTTGCCGCCTGCCTGACGCTCTACCGCGAGACACTGGGCGAGGGGCACATCCTGTATGCCGCCGGGCTGAACAATCTGAGTCTGGTCTGTCTGGACCGGGGGGAGCTGGAGCGGGCGGCGGAGCTCCAGGGCCGGGCCGCCCGGGTGCTGGAGACGATGCCCGACCGCAGAGACGAGCTGGCCGCCGCCCTGTGCAACCTGGGGGAGCTGCGCCGCAGTCAGGGGCGGCCGGAGGAGGCGGAGCGGTGCCTGCTCCGGGCGCTGGAGCTCTTTCAGCGGGAACTGGGTGTGGACACGCCCCACTACCATGCTGCGCTCAATGGCCTGGGCGGCCTCTGCTGCGAGGTAGGCCGCTATGAGGAGGCCTGCCGCTGGTTCCTGGCCGCGGCGGCCGCGGCGGAGAAGCTCTACGGCAGTGAGCACCGGGAGCACCGGGCCGCCCTGGAGCACCTGCGCATGGCCCGCCGGGCGGCGGAGGCTGGGGCATGAAGGGGCTGGAGCTGTCCCGACGCTACTGGCGGGAGGTGGGGCGGCCCGCTCTGGAGCGGGACTGCCCCCAGGTGTTGGAGTCGGCCGCGGCGGGTCTGGCGGGCGAGGGCTCGGAGTGCTTCGGCTATGACGACGTCATCTCCCGAGACCACGACTGGGGCCCCGGCTTTTGTCTCTGGCTGGACCGGGAGACGATGGCCCGGTGGGGGCGGGAGGCCGCGGCGGTGTATGCCAGGCTGCCCCCGGCATTTCTGGGCTTTCGCCGCCTGCGGTCTGACCCGATGAGCGCCGGGCGGGTGGGAGTGCTGGAGACCGGCGCCTTCTACCGGCGGTTTTTCGGCTTGGACCGGCCGCCTGAAACGCTGGCGGAGTGGCGGAGCTTGCCGGAGACGGGGCTGGCCGCGGCCACCAACGGCGCGGTATTCGAGGACCAGAACGGGACGTTCACCGCCTTCCGCCGGGCCCTGCTGGCCTATTACCCGGAGGATCTGCGCCGCAAGAAGCTGGCTGCCCGCTGTGCCCTGGCGGCCCAGTCGGGGCAGTACAATTATGCCCGCTGTCGGAAGCGGGGAGACCGGGTGGCGGCCCTGCTGGCCCTGGCCCAGTTCATTGACCACGCCCAGGCTGCGGTGTTCCTGCTGAACCGCCGTTACCGCCCCTATTACAAGTGGGCCCAGCGCGCCCTGGAGGATCTGCCCCTCCTGGGCCGGACGGTGGGTCCGCTCCTGCGCGGGCTGGCAGGGGAGCAGGAGGACAAGACCGGGGACGTCGAGGCGGTCAGCGCCCTGCTGATCGGGGAACTGGCGCGGCAGGGTCTCTCGGGTGGGAGAGCGGACTTCCTGCTGCCCCATGCCCGGGAGATTCAGGCCGGTATCCGCGACCCGGACCTGCGGGACCTGCACCTGATGGCGGAATAGGAGGGAACGGATATGGACCGGGAGCTGATCCAGCGCCTGGTGGCGCTGGAGTGGGAGTTCTTTCAGTCCACCCGAAACGAGGGTGGCCGCGCCCCGTGTCAGGACGACCACGAGACCTTTTGGGTCATGCGCACGGGCCAGGCTATGGGCTGGTCGGAGGAGATGGCGGCCGCCTGGCTGTCCGACCTGGAGGCGGCCCGGACGGCGGGGCGCAATCCGGTGATGGAGAAGTACGCCCGGATGATGGCCTTTACAGCGCCGGAGGCCTATGTCAAGCTGGCCCATCTTCTGCCGCCGGTGGAGCCGGAGATGGAAAAGCTGGCCCGGGCTCTGGCCGGCCAGACGGTGGCCTGGGCGGAAGCGGCGGCGCAGCGGTACCCCTATCTCTGCGCCAGCGGACGGCCCATTCGGTCGTCGGCGGACAGCGCTGCGGTTACCTCGCTGGAGACCTACTGCTACGGCGAACTGCTGACCTGCCGCCCGGAGACCCTGCGCCTGTTCCAGCGCTATTACGCGGAAAAGGCACGACGGGGTGAGAATCTGTACGTGGAGATCCAGGCGCATACCGCCCGCCTGCTGGGCTATGGCTCCCTGGAGGAGGCGGAGCGGACGCTGTTCGCCTCCGACCGCTCCTGCTGCCACAGCGATCCGATGCAGAGCGGCTGAACAAACGAAAAACGAGGACCGGGCCATGCCCGGTCCTCGTTTTTCGTTTGTCGCTTCCATGCCGTGGAAAAAACAGGCTTGACAAACAGCCCCTCTTGGCGTAAAATACCGCTCAAATAATTTACTTAAAAAATTTTAGATAAATTATTTGATCAATTAAAAAGGAGTGTGTGACAATGACTTTTGAAACAGTACGGGATAGGATCGTGGAGACCCTGAGCTGCGACGCCGACAAGGTGACCATGGAGGCCCGCCTGGCCGAGGATCTGGAGGCCGACTCTCTGGCCGCGGTGGAGTTGTCCATGGCGCTGGAGGAGGCCTTCGGCGTGACCATTGAGGACGGGGTGCTGCCCACCCTCAAGACGGTGGGCGACCTGGTGAACTACGTGGACGCCCACCGGAACTGAGAGGACGCCCATGACGAACCAGGAGCTCTTTGAGCTGATGGACCGCTTTTCGGCCAGCGGGCTGACGGGGCTGCGGCTGACGCAAAAGGACGTATCCCTGGAGCTGACCCGGAACGGGGGGGCTGCGCCGGCCGCCCCAGCCGCGGCCTGCGCTCCGGCGGGGCCGGAACCGGCGGGGAAGGTCCTGTCCGCACCGCTGGTGGGGACCTATTACGCCGCCTCTGCGCCGGACGCCGCCCCCTTCGTAACGGCGGGTGCGCAGGTGTCCGAGGGACAGACGGTCTGTCTCATCGAGGCCATGAAGATGATGAACGAGGTCAAGGCCCCCTGCGACTGCATGGTGGAGGAGCTGTACGGCCGGGACGGCGAGCTGGTGGAGTTCGGCGCCCCCCTCCTCCGCTACCGCCCCCTGTAAGCCATGTTTAAGCGCGTGTTGATCGCCAACCGGGGGGAGATCGCCCTCCGGGTGCTCCGAGCCTGCCGGGAGCTGGACATCGAGACGGTGGCGGTGTACTCCACCGCCGACCGGGAGGCTCTGCCCGTGCAGCTCGCTACCCGGTCGGTGTGCATCGGCCCGCCCCGGGCCGCGGACAGCTATCTGAACCAGGACGCCATCCTCACCGCCGCCCGGGCCGCCGGGTGCGACGCCGTTCACCCCGGCTACGGCCTGCTGTCGGAGAACGCTCGGTTTGCCGATGCCTGTGCAGAGAACGGGATCACCTTTATCGGCCCCTCTGGGGATGTGATCCGGGCCATGGGCAACAAGGCCGCTGCCCGGGCGCTGATGCGGAAGGCGGGGGTGCCGGTGGTGCCCGGCTCCGACGGTCCGGTACCCGACGAAAAAGCCGCCGGGGCGGTGGCGGAGGCCATCGGCTACCCCGTGCTGGTGAAGGCCAGCGCCGGCGGCGGCGGCCGGGGGATGCGCCGGGTGGATCACCCGGCGGATCTGGAGCGGCTGTTCCACGAAGCCCGGGCCGAGTCGGTGGCCTGCTTTGGCAGCGGGGAGCTGTATTTGGAAAAGCTGATCCTGGACCCGCGGCACATTGAATTTCAAATCATGGCCGACCGGCAGGGTCATGTGGTCCACCTGGGGGAGCGGGACTGCTCCCTCCAGCGGCGGAACCAGAAGCTGGTGGAGGAGTCCCCCTCCCGGGCCCTGACGCCGGAGCTGCGAAAGGCGATGGGGGAGGCCGCCGTGGCGGCGGCCCGGGCTGCGGGCTACGAAAACGCGGGCACCATCGAGTTTGTGCTGGACCCGGCGGGCCGGTTCTATTTCATTGAAATGAACACCCGTATTCAGGTGGAGCATCCGGTCACCGAGCTGGTGACCGGCACCGACCTGGTGCGGGAGCAGCTCCGGGTGGCGGCGGGTCTGCCCCTGTCCTGGGGGCAGGAGGACATCGCCCTGCGGGGCCACGCCATCGAGTGCCGCATCAACGCCGAGGACCCGGCCCAGGGCTTCCGGCCCTGTCCCGGACGGGTGGAGTTCCTCCATTTCCCCGGCGGCTGCGGGGTGCGGGTGGATTCCGCCCTGTACACCGGCTACGAGCTGCCCCCCTATTATGATTCCCTGTGTGCCAAGCTGGTGGTCCACGCCCCCACCCGGCTGGAGGCCATCCGCCGGATGCGCCGGGTCCTGGAGGAGTTCGTGCTGGGGGGCTTTCCCACCAACGCCATGCTGGCCCACCAGATTCTGTACCACCCGGATTTTGTCCGGGGCAGCGTCACTACCGCATTTTTGGAGGAGCACCTGGAGGAGCTTCTGGCCTGGACCAAGGAGGCTGAGACATGACCGATTTGTTTGCCAAGCGCCGGGCCCGCCTGCTGGCCCTGAAGGCCCTGCGGGACGGCCAGAGCCACCCGGCCCTGGACAACACCCTGGCCGCCCCCTGCCCGGCCTGCGGCGCCGTGGCGTCCAAGCGGGAGCTGGCCAAAAGCCTCTATGTCTGTCCCCGATGCGGCCATCACAACCCGGTGGGCGCCTATTACCGGCTGCGGCTGGTGCTGGACCCCGGTACCTTCCGGGAGCTGGGGGAGAGGATCGGGGCCCGGGACCCTCTGAATTTCCCGGGTTATGGGGAGAGGCTGGACGACGCCCAGCGCCGCACCGGCCTTACCGAGGCGGCGGTCACCGCCACGGGACGGCTGGACGGCCGCAAGGTGGCGGTGGGGGTGCTGGACGGCCGCTTCCTCATGGGCAGCATGTCCGCCGCCGTGGGGGAGAAGGTGGCCCAGCTTGTGGAGTACGCGGCCAAATATAAGCTTCCCCTCATCCTGTTCTCCGCCAGCGGCGGGGCCCGGATGCAGGAGGGCATTTTATCCCTGATGCAGATGGCCAAGACCGCCGCCGCCCTGGAGCGGTTCTCTCAAAAGGGGGGAGTGTACCTCTCCGTGCTCACCGACCCCACCACCGGGGGAGTGACGGCCAGCTTTGCCAGCCTGGGGGACGTGATCCTGGCGGAGCCTGGCGCTCTCATCGGATTTGCCGGGCCCCGGGTCATCCGGCAGACCATCCACCAGACCCTGCCCCAGGGCTTCCAGCGGGCGGAATTTTTACAGGAGCACGGCTTTGTGGACGAAGTGGTCCCCCGGGCCGAGCTGCGGGACACCCTGGCCCGTCTGCTGAGGCTCCACGGAAAGGGGGGAGGGCGATGAACGGGAACCGCACCGCCTGGGAGCGGGTGACCCTTGCCCGGCACCCGGACCGACCGGGAACGGCGGACTACATCGCCGCCCTGTTCACCGATTTTTTTGAGCAGCGGGGGGACCGCCTGTGCGGAGAGGACGGCAGCATCCTGGGGGGCGTGGCCCTGTACCACGGCCGCCCGGTTACCGTTCTGGGCCATCGGAAGGGAAAGACCCTGGAGGAGCACCTTCGGTTCCGCTTCGGGATGCCCAACCCGGAGGGCTACCGCAAGGCCCGGCGGCTGATGGACCAGGCGGAAAAATTCCGCCGCCCGATCCTTACCTTTATCGACACTCCCGGCGCTTATCCCGGCCTGGAGGCCGAGGAACGGGGCCAGGGGGAGGCCATCGCCCGCACCCTGGCCCGGATGAGCGCCCTCACCGTGCCGGTGGTGTCGGTGATCACCGGGGAGGGAGGCAGCGGCGGGGCCCTGGCCCTAGGGGTGGGCAACGTGGTGCTCATGCAGGAGAACGCCGTCTACTCCGTCCTGTCGCCGGAGGGCTTTGCCGCCATTCTGTGGAAAGACGCGGGACGGGCGGAGGAGGCCAGCGGGGTGATGAAGCTCACCGCGCCGGACCTGCGGCGGCTGGGGGTCATCGACGGTATCATCGCCGAGCCCCCCGGCGGGGCCCATACCGACCCGGCCGCCGCCTTCGCCGCCATGGATCGGGCCCTGACCCGGGCCCTAGGCTCCCTGCGGAAGCAGAGCGGCGAGGCCCTGGCAGCCCAGCGGTATCAAAAATTCCGGGCCATGGGAGACCCGGCAGGAAAGAAGGAACGCGCGTGAGCGGAATCAGGCTCAAGGGCACGGGCAGCGCCCTGCCCCGGCAGGTGGTCACCAACCGGGATCTGCAGCGGATCGTGGAGACCGACGACGCCTGGATCGTCAGCCGCACCGGCATCCGGGAGCGGCGGAAATGCAGGGACGAGACCCAGAGCAGCCTGGCCGAGGCCGCCGCCCGGGCGGCCATGGAGATGGCCGGAATCGGTCCGGAGACCGTAGGGGTCTGCCTGGTCCCCACCATCACCGCCGACTACATCACCCCCTCCACTGCCTGCGTGCTGCAAAACCGGCTGGATCTGCCGGAGGACACGGTGTGCTTCGATCTAAACGCCGCCTGCTCCGGCTTTGTCTACGGCCTGCACACCGCCCAGGCCCTGCTGGCGGCCAGCCCCCGGAAATACGGCCTGGTGGTCTGCTCCGAGGTGCTCACCCGCATCACCAACTACACCGACCGGGGCACCTGCATCCTCTTCGGGGACGGGGCGGCCGCCGCGGTGGTGGAGTATGGGGAGACCTATCCCCCCATGCCCACGGTGCTGGGGGCCCGGGGGACCTGGGATATTCTCAACGGGCCGGGGATCAACCGGGGAGCCGAGCCGGTGCTGTATATGGAGGGAACGGCGGTGTTCCGGTTTGCCGTGGAGACCGTACCCCGGTGCATGGATCAGGTGCTGGACCGGGCTGGGCTGGCGTTGGAGGACGTGGATGAATTTGTCTTCCACCAGGCCAACCGCCGCATCCTGGAGCACATCCGGAAAAAATGCGGCATCCCGCCGGAGAAGGTATGGATGAACATGGACCGATACGGCAACGTCTCTTCGGCCAGCACCGCCCTGGCGCTGGACGAGGTGGTCCGGGCCGGGCGGCTGGGGCCGGGGAAACGGGCCCTCTGCCTGGCCTTCGGCGGCGGGCTGACCTGGGGCGGCGCCCTTGTGGAAATGGGGGAGAGAACATGAAGCTCAATGAACTTCTGGGGACGGAGTTCCCCTTTATCCAGGGCGGCATGGCCAACATCGCCACCGGCGCGTTTGCCGCCGCCGTCTCTAACGCCGGGGCCCTGGGCCTGATCGGAGGGGGCGGCATGGACGCCGAGACCCTGCGGATGCATATCCGCCAGTGCAGGGCGCTCACCGACAAGCCCTTCGGGGTGAATATCATGCTGATGAACCCCGCCGCCCCGGAGATGGCCAAGGTGGTGGTCGAGGAGGGGGTCAAGGTGGTGACCACCGGGGCGGGCCTGCCCACCGCCTACCTTCCCCTGTGGAAGGAGGCGGGGATTACCGTATACCCGGTGGTAGCGGCCTCCCTGGTGGCCAAGCGGCTGGCCCGCAGCGGCATCGACGGCGTGATCGCCGAGGGCTGCGAGTCCGGCGGCCACGTGGGGGAGATGACCACCATGGCCCTGGTGCCCCAGGTGGCGGACGCGGTGGATCTGCCCGTGGTGGCCGCCGGCGGCGTTGCCGACGGCCGGCAGCTCACCGCCGCCTTTGCCCTGGGGGCCTGCGGCGTCCAGCTTGGCACCTGCCTGCTGACCAGCCTGGAGTGCCCCATCCACGACAACTACAAGCAGGCCCTTTTGAAGGCCAAGGACAGAGACACCATGGTTACCGGCCGCACCACCGGCGCGCCGGTGCGGGTGCTGAAAAACAAGATGGCTCGGGAATACGTCCGCATGGAAAAGCGGGACGTGCCCTTGATGGAGCTGGAAAAGCTCACCCTGGGCTCCCTGCGCCGGGCGGTGTTCGACGGCGACGTGGACACCGGCAGCCTGATGGCGGGCCAGGTGGCGGGGATGCTCCACGAGATCCGCCCCCTGCGGGCCATCTTCGAGGACCTGTGGACGGGGTATCAAAGCTGTGTGAAAGGACTGACGGAGCGATGAAGCTGGCCTTTTTATACGCCGGGCAGGGCAGTCAGCACCCCGGCATGGGGCGGGCGTTTTACGAGTCCAGCCCTCTGTTCCGACAGGCCTACGACGGGGCCCCGGTGGACTTCGATCTGACCGAAACCTGTCTGGATGACCCCCAGGGGGTGCTGAACCAGACCGCCTACACCCAGCCCTGCCTGGTAGCCTTCGCCGTGGGCGTGACCAAGCTGCTGAAGGCGGCAGGACTGCGTCCGGACTACTGCGCCGGCCTCAGCCTGGGGGAGTATTCCGCCCTTCACTGTGCCGGGGTGCTGGACGACGAGACCGCCATTTCCCTGGCCGCCTTCCGGGGCAGGGCCATGGCTCAGGCGGCCCAGGGCGTGGAATCCGCCATGATGGCGGTGCTGAATTTGGACCGGGCGGCGCTGTCGGAGTGCTGCCGGGAGGCGTCGGACCTGGGCGTGGTGGAGATCGCCAACTACAACTGCCCCGGCCAGCTTGTCATCGGGGGTGAAAAGGCCGCGGTGGAGCGGGTCGCTGCCCTGGCCCGGGAAAAGGGAGCCCGGCGCTGCCTGCCCCTGAAGGTCAGCGGGCCCTTCCACACCTCGCTGCTGGCCCCCGCTGGCGACGCCCTGCGGGAGCGGTTCCAGACCGTGGCCTTCCGCCCCATGGAGGTCCCCGTGCTCTTCAACTGCCTGGGGGACCGGATGGGCCCGGCGGATACCATCCCCGCCCTGCTGGAGCGGCAGGTCCAGTCCAGCGTCTACATGGAGGACACCATTCGCCGTCTGGCGGCGCTGGGGGTGGACGCTGTGGTGGAGATCGGTCCGGGTAAAACCCTGTCCGGCTTCGTCCGCAAGACCGCCCCGGAGATGCAAACCTATGCCGTGGAGACTCCCGCCGAGCTGGACGGGGCGGTCTCTGCCCTGAAAGGATAACATGCCATGAGTTTAGAAGGAAAAATCGCCGTGGTCACCGGCGGCAGCCGGGGGATCGGCCGGGCGGTCTGCCTGGAGCTGGCCCGACAGGGCGCCGCAGTGGTGTTCAGCTACGCGGGCAACACCGCCGCTGCCCGGGAGACGGAGGCCGCCTGCGCCGCCCAGGGCAGGCCCGCCCGGGGCGTCCGGGCCGACGTGACGGACGCCGCCGCCGTGAAAGCCCTGCTGGACGGGGTGGTGAAGGAGTTCGGCCGCATCGACATCCTGGTCAACAACGCCGGCATCACCCGGGACGATCTGGTGATGCGAATGAAGGAGGAGGACTTCGACGCCGTCCTCGCCACCAATTTGAAGGGGGCCTTTCTGTGCTGTAAGACGGCGGCCCGGACCATGATAAAGCAGCGCTTCGGCCGTGTCGTCAACGTCAGCTCAGTGGTGGGCCTGCGGGGCAACGCGGGGCAGTCCAACTACGCCGCCAGCAAGGCGGGACTCATCGGCCTGACCAAGTCCCTGGCCAAGGAGCTGGCCACCCGGGGCGTCACCGTCAACGCGGTGGCTCCCGGCTTCATCGACACCGATATGACCGCCGTCCTGCCCGAGACCGCCCGCACCGCCCTGCTGGACACCATCCCCATGAAGCGGCTGGGCACAGGGGCGGATGTGGCCGCCGCCGTGGCCTTTTTTGCCTCGGAGGAGGCGGGCTATCTCACCGGCCAGGTTCTCTGCGTGGATGGGGGCATGGCCGTATGAAGGAGGTTGGTTCGATGGAAAAACGACGGGTCGTCATCACCGGACTGGGGTGTGTCACCCCGCTGGGCCACACCGTGGCCGAGACCTGGCAGGCGGTGAAGGACGGGGTGTGCGGCATCGGCCCCATCACCCAGTATGACGCGGAAAACCAGAAGGTCAAGCTGTGCGCCGAGGTAAAGGATTTCGACCCCACGGCCTGGATGGACCGGCGGGAGGCCAAGCATATGGCCCGCTTTGCCCAGCTTGCGGTGGCGTCGGCCCAGCAGGCCGTAGCGGACGGCGGGCTGGACATGGAGCGGGAGGACCCCCTGCGCTGCGGCGTCATCGTCTCCAGCGGCATCGGCGGGCTGTCCATCACGGTGGAGGAGCTGGTGAAGGGCCAGACCAAGGGCTTCGACCGAATCTCTCCCTTTTATATCCCCATGACCATCTGCAACATGGCCGCCGGGCTCATCGCCATCCGGCACGGCTTTCAGGGCATGTGTACCTGCCCGGTCACCGCCTGCGCCGGGGGCACCAACGCGGTGGGCGACGCCTTCCGGCAAATCCGGGACGGCTACGCCGACGTGATGCTCTGTGGCGGGGCCGAGAGCGTGGTCACCCCCCTGGCCGTCGGCGGCTTTACCTCCATGAAGGCCCTGCACACTGGGGACGACCCGGCCCGGGCCTCCATCCCCTTTGACAGGGAGCGCAGCGGCTTTGTTTTGGGAGAGGGGGCCGGCATTCTGCTTCTGGAGGAGTATGACCACGCCAAGGCCCGGGGGGCCCGGATCCATGCCGAGGTGGTGGGCTACGGCGCTACCTGCGACGCCTACCACATGACCGCCCCGGCCCCCGACGGCTCCGGCGGGGCGTCGGCCATGGCCCTGGCGTTGGCCGACGGAGGAATCCGGCCGGAGGAAGTGGATTACATCAACGCCCACGGCACCTCTACCCCCCTGAACGACAAGGGGGAGACCGCGGCGGTGAAGGCGGTGTTCGGGGACTGGGCCTATCGGCTGGCTATGAGCTCGACCAAGTCCATGACCGGCCATATGCTGGGGGCCGCCGGGGCGGTGGAGGCCATTTTCTCCGCGCTGGCCCTGGTGGACGGCTATCTCCCGGCCACCATCCACTACCGGGAGCCCGACCCGGAGTGCGACCTGGACGTGGTGCCCAACACGGGCCGGAACGCCGACCTGCGCTGCGTCCTGTCCAACTCCCTGGGCTTCGGCGGCCACAACGCCAGCCTGCTGTTTCAGAGATGGGAGGGACGGTAGGTGGAGCTGAATTCCAATCAGATCGCCGCGCTGCTGCCCCACCGCTACCCCTTCGCCCTGGTGGACCGGATCACGGACTACGAGCCCGGAGCGTGGGCCAGGGGAATCAAGTGCGTGTCGGTGAACGAACCGTTCTTCTGCGGCCATTTTCCCCAGAAGCACGTGATGCCGGGCGTGCTCATCCTGGAGGCCCTGGCCCAGGTGGGGGCGGTGGCGGCCCTGTCCCTGCCGGAGAACAGGGGCAAGCTGGCCATTTTCGGCGGCATTAAAAACGCCCGATTCAAGCGCCGGGTGGCGCCCGGCGACGTGCTGGAGCTGGAGTGCGCGATGGTGAAGCGGAAGGGGCCGGTGGGCATCGGCGCGGCCAGGGCCACGGTGGACGGCCAGGTGGCCGCGGTGGCGGAGCTGACCTTTGTACTGACCGACCAGTGAGACTTGCCGTTCTCCCCGCCGTCTGATACAATAAGAAAAACGCACAGGATCATCGACGTGGAGGCGGGACGCATGCTGGAGCAGAAATTTGCGGAGGTCTATACCAAATTCAAGCTGCACTTCTATCTGGAGACGTTTGAGCGCTTCCAGAGGCGGGAGGCCAGCCTGACCACGGTGGAGACCTTTGCCATGGAGACCATCCAGGCGCTGGGGGAACCTACGGTAAACGAGTTTGCCTCCTTTATGAAGATCTCCTCGCCCAACGCAGCCTATAAGGTAAACAGCCTGATCAAAAAGGGCTATGTAGTGAAGGTGCGCTCGGAGAGTGACAAGCGGGAGTACCATCTGCGGCCCACCCAGAAGTATCTGGACTACTATAACATCAGCAACGACTACATCCAGACGGTGATGGGCCGGGTGATCCGGCGGTTTTCCCCGGCCGAGTGCGCCCAGCTCGAGGCGATATTGACCGTCCTGAGCCGGGAGCTGATGCCGGAGGTGCAGCTTCCCGGCGCTCCGGCGGACCGGGAATGAGCCTGCATACGGCGTCCGCCCCAGTGGAAAGCGGAACGCGGCCCCCGCGGGGGCCGCGTTTTTGCATACCTGCCCGGCGGGAATAGGGTGGACAAAGCCCCTGCCGGCGGTGTATAGTAATAGAATCGAAAGGAAGCGGGAACGATGTGGGTCCTCTATGCGTTTGGTTCTGCCCTCTTCGCCGGCATCACGGCGGTACTGGCCAAGATCGGCATCAAGGGAGTCAACTCCCACCTGGCCACCGCCCTGCGCACCGTGGTGGTGGCGGTGTTTGCCTGGCTGATGGTGCTCATCGTGGGCTCCGGCGGCACCATAGGAGACATCCGGGCCGGGAGCTGGCTCTTCCTGGTCCTCTCCGGCCTGGCCACCGGGGCAAGCTGGATCTGTTATTTCCGGGCTCTCCAGCTCGGCAGCGTGAACCAGGTGGCGCCCATCGACAAGTCCAGCACCGTGCTCACCATGCTTCTGGCCTTTCTGCTGCTGCGGGAGCGCATCTCCCTCAACATGCTGCTGGGAATGCTCCTCATCCTGGGCGGCACCCTGCTGATGCTCCAGCGGCAGGAGAGCGCCAAGGCAGAGCCGGAGGGGAAGGGCTGGCTCGTCTGGGCGGTGCTCTCCGCCGTGTTTGCCAGCCTCACCGCCATTTTGGGAAAGGTGGGCATCCAGGGAGTGGAGTCCAACCTGGGTACCGCCATTCGGACCCTGGTGGTGCTGGCTATGGCCTGGGGGATCGTCTTTGCACAGGGCCTCCAGCGGCAGATCCCCGCCATTGACGCCAGAAGCTGGATCTTTTTGGCCCTGTCCGGCCTGGCCACGGGACTGTCCTGGATGCTCTATTACCGGGCCCTCCAGGATGGACTGGCCAGCGTGGTGGTCCCCATCGACAAGCTGAGCATCCTGGTCACGGTGGCCTTTTCCGCTCTGCTGCTGAAGGAGCGCCTCAGCCGCCGGGCAGGCGTGGGGCTGGCTCTGCTCACCGCCGGGACCCTACTTCTGCTGGTGAAATTTTAGGAGGAATCCCATGAGACGATTGCTGGCGGCCCTGTGCGCCGCGCTGCTGCTGGCGCTGACCGCCTGCACACCCCGGAGCCAGACGCCGGAGCGCCACGAGCTCACCTATCTGGACGTCTTTGACACGGTCACCACCCTGGTGGCCTACGGCGGGACCGGGGAGGACTTCAGCGCGGAGGCCGGACGCATTCACGCCGAGCTGTTGGACTATCACCGGCTCTACGACATCTACAACGACTACCCCGGCCTCAACAACCTCAAGACGGTGAACGACCGGGCGGGAGAGGCCCCGGTGGAGGTGGACCGGCGGATCATCGACCTGCTGCTGGAGGCCCGGGAGATGTACGGCGTCACCGGCGGCAAGGTCAACGTGGCCTTCGGCAGCGTGCTGTCCATCTGGCACGACTACCGGGAGGCGGGCATTCTGGACCCGGAGCGGGCCGCGCTGCCTCCCATGGAGGCGCTGCGGGCGGCCGCGGAGCACACGGACCCGGAAGCTGTGGTCATCGACGAGGAGCGCTCCACCGTCTATCTGGCCGACCCGGCCATGAGCCTGGACGTGGGGGCCATCGCCAAGGGCTATGCCGCCCAGCGGGTCTGCGACAGCGCCCGGGCGCGGGGGGTAGAATCCCTGCTCCTCAGCGTGGGGGGCAACGTGTGCGCCATCGGCAGCCGCCTGGGGGCGGACGATCCCTGGCCGGTGGGGGTGGAGAACCCCTTCCCGGGGGAGGGCGGCTACCTCCACACTCTGCGCATCGCCGGCCAGAACCTGGTGACCAGCGGCAGCTACCAGCGCTATTACACCGTGGACGGCAGAGACTACCACCATATTATTGACCCGGACACCCTGATGCCGGCAGACTATTTTGTCTCCGTCACAGTACTGGCGGACGACTCGGGGAAGGCGGATGCGCTGTCCACCGCCCTGTTCAACCTGCCCTATGAGGCGGGAAAGGAGCTGGCGGAATCCCTGGATGGGGTGGAGGCTTTCTGGGTGGAGCCGGACGGAACCGAACACTGTACCGACGGCTTCCAGGCCGTGATGGACGACCAGACCTGAGTGGAGGGAACGAGAGATGCGCATTTTAGTCATCGACGGGCAGGGCGGCGGCATCGGAAGCCGTCTGGTGGCCCTGCTCAAGCCCCGGCTCCTGCCGGGGTGGGAGCTGCTGGCGGCGGGCACCAACGTACTGGCCACCAACGCTATGCTCAAAGCGGGGGCTGGCCGTGGCGCCACCGGAGAGAACGCCATCGCCGTCAATGCGGTCCGGGCGGACATCATTCTGGGCCCCATCGGCGTGATCCTGGCCAACGGTCTCATGGGCGAGGTGCCGCCGGCGGTGGCCTCCGCCGTGTCCGGGGCGGAGGGGGTCAAGATTCTGATCCCCTCCAACGCCTGCGGAACCCGGATTGCCGGGACCGAGGAGATGAAGCTGGAGGAATACCTGCGGCGGGCCGTGGAGTTGGCCGCGGCGGAGATGGAGAAAAAGAGCTCATAAAGGATACGGGGCCGTCCCACTGGGACGGCCCCGTGTGTTTATAAGGTGATCCAATACCGCCTCAACCCGTCCTTTCGCGTCATCTGGCCCAGCCGCGGCTGCGGTCCACGGCCCTGTGCCAGTCGGACAGCAGTGTTTCCCGCCGCTGAGGGGCCATATCCGGATCGAAGGTCACATCGCACTTCCAGAGCCCCTCGATCTCCTCCTGGTCCTTCCACACCCCCACAGCCAGCCCGGCCAGATAGGCCGCGCCCAGAGCGGTGGTCTCCCGGACCACTGGACGCCGGACCTGCCGGTCCAGGATATCGGCTTGGAACTGCAGCAGAAAGCCGTCCCGGCTGGCCCCGCCGTCGGCCCGGAGCTGGTCCAGCGGAATGCCGGTGTCCTTCTCCATGGCGGTGGCCAGGTCACAGACCTGATAGGCGATGGACTCCTGAGCCGCCCGGATGATGTGCTCCCGCCGGGTGCCCCGGGTCAGGCCCACGATGCAGCCTCGGGCGTACATGTCCCAGTAGGGGGCTCCCAGGCCGGTGAAGGCGGGCACCAGATACACGCCCCCGGTATCGGGGACCTTTTGCGCGTAATATTCCGCGTCCCGGCTCTCGGTGAGAAAGCGCATCTCATCCCTGACCCACTGGATGACCGCGCCTCCCACAAAGACCGAGCCCTCCAGGGCATACTGCACCTTCCCGCCCAGGCCCACGGCGATGGTGGTGATGAGGCCGTTCTGACTGACACAGGGGATGGCGCCGGTGTTCATCAGCAGGAAGCAGCCGGTGCCGTAGGTATTCTTGGCCTGGCCGGGGCGGAAGCAGGTCTGCCCGAAGAGGGCGGCCTGCTGGTCGCCGGCGATGCCGGCGATGGGCACCTGCGCCCCGGCAAATTCAGCGTAGCCATACACCGCGCTGGAATCCCGCACCTCCGGCAAGATGGCCCGGGGGATGTCCAGGGCGGCGAGCAGGGTGTCGTCCCAGCACAGCTTATGGATGTCGTAGAGCATGGTGCGGGAGGCATTGGTGTAGTCGGTGACGTGGACGGCCCCGCCGGTCAGCTTCCACAGCAGCCAGGTGTCCACCGTGCCGAAGAGGATCTCTCCGCGGCGGGCCCGCTCCTGCGCGCCCTCCACATGATCCAGCATCCATCGGATCTTGGTGGCGGAGAAATAGGCATCGGGCACCAGGCCGGTGGTCTGCCTGATGTGATCCCCGAGACCGTCGGCGAGCAGTCTGTCCACGATGGGGGCGGTGCGGCGGCACTGCCACACGATGGCGTTGCAGATGGGCCGCCCGGTGTCCTTTTCCCACAGGATGGTGGTCTCCCGCTGATTGGTGATGCCGATGGCGGCGATTTGGGCGGGGGTGACCCCTGTCTGGGCGATGACCTCCATCATCACGCCGTACTGGGAGGACCAGATCTCCATGGGGTCGTGCTCCACCCAGCCTTCCTGAGGATAGAACTGGGTAAATTCCTTTTGGGCCACGCCCACGATGTTCTGCTCCCGGTCAAAGAGAATGGCCCGGGAGCTGGTGGTGCCTTGGTCCAGGGCCAGCAGATAGGCGCCCATACCGGCCGCCTCCTTTCCTTGTCTGGTGGATTACAGCTCTGTGCTCTCCCCGTGCTCCAGCAGCAGCCGGCCCGGGCCATCGAAGCCCTCGGCCAGAGCGCGGTTGTAGTGATAGCTGGGGTCGGTGTGGATGGGCACGGAGTGCCGGGCGGCCACGGTCCAGGCGCAGCGGCTGGCCTCGGCGGCGTCCATGTTGTAAATACCGTCGATGGGCAGCAGGGCCCAGTCCAGGCGTCGGCCGGCCAGGCCGGCCATGGCGTCCACCCAGGAGGTGTCCCCGGCGTGGTAGAGGGTCCTGCCGTCGGCGGTGAGGAGATAGCCCACGCAGGCGTCCATGGGGTGGTTCCGGTTCCCGGCGGGGACAGCCTCCACCCGCACGTCCCCCACCTGGAAGGTGCGGTAGACGCCGCCGGTGAGGGCCCGGCCGGCCCGGATGACCCGGCAGCCGGCTTTCTGGGTGACCCGGGAGAGGTCGTTGTGGTCGCCGTGCTCGTGGGTGATGAGCACCAGATCGGCGGGCAGGTCGTAGCCTGCCCCAACGGCAGGGTCAAGGTAGATTACCATGCCGGACCGGGTGACGACGCGGCAACTGGCGTGCCCCTGAAAGAGCAGAACAGCCATAGAGGATGCCTCCTTTTTCTCCTTATAGGCGTTTTTTGCGCAGGGCGAAGGTGCAGGCGAAAAACAGGGCCAGGTACAGCGTGATGGAAGCGCCGGCGGAGGAACCGATGTAGTAGGAGGTCATCAGTCCGGCCACGCCTGCGATCACAGCCGAGAGAATGGAGAACAGATGGTACTCCTTCATGTTCCGGGCCACGTTGCGGGCGGCGGCGCCGGGGAGTACCAGCAGGGAGTTGATGACCAGCAGTCCCACCCAGGTCATGGATACGGTGACCACCACGGCAATGGCGGCGGAGAAGAGGGCCTCCTGCCAGAATACCCGGATGCCGCGGCTGTCGGCCAGAGCGGGGTGGACCGAGGCGAGCAGGAGCTGGTTGAAGGACAGAGCCCACAGCAGAACCAGGACCAGCAGGATGAGGGCCAGCAGGCCAATTTTGGCGGGCTCCACGCTGAGGATATCGCCGATGAGCAGGGCGTTGTACTTGGTGAAGCTGCCGCCGCCCAGGGTGGCGATGAAGATGCCCAGGGCCACGGCGGTAGAGGAGAAGACGCCGATGACGGTGTCGCTGGCCAGGGCGGTCCGCCGCCGGACAAAGGTGAACAGCAGGGCAAAGACCACCGCGAACAGCACGGCAAACCACATGGGATCGGCGCCGGCAAAGAGCTTCACCGACGCGCCCAGCAGAGTGCCGATGGCGATGCCGGTAAAGGCGGAGTGGCCCAGCGCGTCGGAGAAGAAGGACATGCGGCTTTCCACCACCATGGTGGACAGCAGGCCGAACAGGGGGGAGATGACCAGCACCGCCAGCAGGGCGTTCTTCATAAAGAACATGCTTCCGGGCTGGGCCCAGTCGAAGGGCAGCAGGTCCACCAGGGAGTACCACAGCGCCATATCAGCCCCGCCCCCTTCCCAGCGAGAGGTGGAAGACCTCCTGGAATTCCGGGGAGGAGAGGACCTCCGCCGGCGTGCCCGCCTTCAGCACTCCGCTCTGGAGCAGGATGACCTTGTCGGCATATTCCTCCAGGGTGGCAAAGTCGTGGGTGGACAGGAGGATGGACAGGTCGTAAGACCGCCGCACCTCGTCCAGCATGTCCAGAAGCTGCTTTTCCCCCTCGATGTCCACACCGGACAGTGGCTCGTCCAAAATCAGAATGTGGGGCACCGGCTCCAGGGCCATCGCCAGCAGCACCCGCTGGAGCTCGCCACCGGACAGGGAGCCGATGCGCTTGTCGATGAGGCTTTCGGCGTGGACCCGCTCCAGGCAGGCCGCCACCCGGGCACGGACCTTTTTCGGCGCCGGCAGGAACACCGGCCAGGCGTCGATGGCGGAGACGAACAGGTCCAGCACGCTCACCGGGTCCCCCCGGTCAAAGGAGGGGGATTGGGGCACATAGCCGATGAGGGGCCGGGTCCGCCGCCCGCCCGCCTGCTGGAAGTCGATGGTCCCCGCGTGGGGGAGCTGGCCCAGAATGGTGCGGAAGAGGGTGGACTTGCCCGCTCCGTTGGGGCCGATGAGGGCGGTGATCTCCCCGCAGTGGAGGTGGAAGCTGACATGCTCCAGAACGGTCTGCTCCCCCAGCGAGACGGACAGGTCCGCCACCTTCAGGCAACAGGCCCCCGAGCAGCCGGAGCCGGCGTTTTCGTGCTTTTTGACGCTCATTGCAGAGCCTCCAGAATGGTGCCGAGATTGGCGTTCATAGCGTCGATATAGGGCTGGATGCCGTCGCCGTCGCCGCTCATGATCATGTCGAGCGTATCGACGGCGCAGCCAGTCTCCCGGGCGATGGCCCGGGCGGTGGCGTCGGAGCCGTTTTTCTCAGTGAAGATGGCGGGGATATGGTGCTCCTCCACCAGAGAGACGATTTCCCGGATCTCGGCGGCGGACGCCTCGGAGCCCTCCTCCTCTTCGATGGCCTTGAGCAGCTCCAGACCAAACGCCTGGGCAAAGTACTGGAACCCGTCGTGGAAGGTGATGAGACCCGGAAGGGCGGCCAGCGCATCCCCGTCCGGCTGGATGCCGCTCTGAATCTCCTTTACGGCGGTACCGCTGTTGGAGCGATAGGGATCCAGATGGCTTGGATCGACAACGGCCAGCGCCTCTGCGATCGTTTGAAGCATCCGTTCCGCATTCCCGGGGGCCATCCAGATGTGGGGGTCATAGTGCTCCCCTTCCTCCTCGCCGGCCCCGTGGTCATGCTCTTCGTGACCCTCGTAGGGAAGCAGTTCAAGACCCTGGGCGCAGTCGATGACTGAGGCGGCGGATTGGGACAGGGCGTTGGACATGAAGTCCTCCAGCCCTACGCCATTCATGACGATGACGTCGGCGGCCTCGATGGCCTTCATATCGTTGACGGTGAGGGTGTAGTCGTGGAGGCAGGAAATCTGCCCCTGAACCAGCAGGTCCACCTGTACCCCATCCACCCCCTCGGTGACGGCGGTGGTAAACAGATAGACGGGGTAGGTGGTGCACAGGACCCGCAGAGCGCCGCCCTCCGTGGGGGCGGGGGAGGCCGGTTGCCCCCCGCCGCAGGCGGTGAGCAGGAGCAGCGCGGCCAGGAGAATGGAAGACAGAGATTTTTTCAAGCGAACACCTCATAACCGGAAAATCGTTGGTAGGGATTGTCAACGCTTTATTATACCCTGTCTGTACCGATTTGTAAATAAAACCGGAGCGGCATTGGGTGCCCCCGCACAAGGGGACTTGATGTGTGTCTGAATCCCTGGCAGATATTGCTTCGGCAGTATCTGCCAGGGGTTTTCTCATGCGGATTCACCCGCTGCTTGCGTCTGCGCTGCGTCTATGCCAATGCAGCCGATATCGGTATAGTGGATCTCCACTCTCTGCGGCGCGTGCTTTGACCACTTCTCGCTTTTCTCATGTACCACGATTTTCTGGATGAACAGCCGCAGCAGTTCTGGAGTCAATTCCGCGATGTCGGTGTATCGCTTGGCCTTTGCGATGAAGCCTCGGTGCTGGTCACCGTTTCCCACAGCTTCCGGATGTCGTGTCTAAGCTGTTCCTGCTCCTTGGCATAGCTGCCGGACAGAGTCTGGAACTGCTCCGTGGTGATACGACCTAGCACTGAGTCCTCATACAGCCGCTTGAAGATGGCATCCAACTCCGTGGAGCCTTTCCGCATGGCCGCCAGTTCCTTTTCCTGCTTTCGGATCTCACGCTGCGCCTCCGCAGATTGTCTGCCGCCAATGTACTCCGCGAATTCCTGGGTATGCTCCTGCGCCATAGCCGTCACCTGAAGCAAGTCCTCTAGTACCACCTCGTCCAAGATCACCTCTCGGATATAGTGTCCCGTGCAGACTTCCGGCCCGCTTTTCTTGTAAGTGCGGCAGATGAAGTGGTTCCACTCGGGCTTCATCGTATGCACCCGGTGCAGCACCATGGTTTTTCCGCAGGCAGCACATACCACCAGCCCGGAGTATTAGGCACACAGTTTTTGCTGCTGGATTTCCAGATCGACGAAGGCTTTCAGCTTGTCCTCCGGGGTGACACTGCCATTCCGGGGGAACACGGACACCACCTGGATGCTCCTGCCGTGGGATACTTGGATGCGCTCTGTTTTCACGGTGTCCGTGTCTGCTGTAATATTCTTTCTGGTCTGCAAGCGGCGTCCTCCATTCTTTTTGGATTGGTGAGGAAGGGTTGGCAATCTTGCCGAACCTTCCTTTGGGGAGAAGCGGACTCCCTAGCGTGAGCAAAACTTTGTTTTTGTTGAAGTCCAGTTGCCCATCTTCTTGCCTTAAACTCCACAGCAATCCTGAAAAGCAAGTCAATATCATGCATGGAATGCTTTTGTCGAAAGCAGTGTAAAATGGTTGACAGCCTTTATTTTAGAGAAACAGTATAATCATAATGGAATTCTATATAAGATTGGGGAGTGACGCTTAACATGAATCCAAAATCGTCGAATACCCGTATGTCCCAGTTTACACTAGCAGTAGCCATGGTCATATTCGGCACTGTGCCGCTGGTGCGACACTATATCACTCTCTCTTCACCCATCGTGGCTTTTTTCCGCGGCTTGATGGGGACCTTGCTGCTGCTAGTGGTAATGCTTGTCACGCATCACCGCTTTGACCGCGAGGCGGTGCGGGCAAATCTGTGCCGCATCCTGCTCTCCGGCGTCCTGCTGGGCTTTAACTGGATTGCCCTATTTGAATCTTTCCGCTTTACCACCGTGTCGGTGGCGACTTTGTGCGACAATTTCGCCCCGATTTTTGTGGTCCTGATCGCGCCCCTAATCTTTAAGGAAAAGCTCACCAAAGATAAAATCATCTGTGTTGTCGTTGCGGCAATCGGTATTCTGTTTGTTTCCGGCTTCCTCGGCGAGGTGGAAATCGGCAGCCCGAAGGGCGTCTTTCTGTCGCTGTGTTCAGCGGTCCTGTACGGAACGATCATTATTTTGAACAAGACCATCGTAGGCGTGCCCGCCTATGACAAAACGGTGCTGCAGTTGGGAGCGTGTGCGATCGCTCTGTTCCCGTATATTCTTCTCACCGAGGAGCTGAGTGCGATCCAACTGAATGGATTTGGCCTTGCAATGCTGATCACCGCCGGCGTCGTCCACACCGGAATCGCCTATGCCCTGTATTTTGGCAGCATGGACGGCATGAAAGCGCAGACCATTGCGTTGATGAGTTACATTGGGCCAAGTGTATCCTTGCTGGTCAGTACGCTGCTGCTGAAGGAACCCATGACTTGGCTACAAGGAGTGGGTGCAGTACTTATTCTGGGCGCTGCATTTTTCAGCGGCCGGGATAGCAGCCAACCAAGCGGTGAACCTGGCGGAAAAAATGAGGTTCGTTCAAAATGCAAATTGTGAAATCAGGAGGTGTTCTCATGAAAATTGGAAAGGGTCATTCTTATTATGGGCAGGATATCGGTGTCCTTGTCAATGCGTCCGAATCTCCACGTGTGCCTGGTGATGCCGGACATGCCGGAAGCTTCAGATACCAAGTGCGTTATCAGATCACCGGCACCAGCTTTGGCGATTTGGTGGAGGGGTCTCCGGAGGCACGGAAAAAGCTGATCAAGGCTGCCCAAAGATTAAAGGACGCAGGCTGCCGGGGGATCGTGGCAGACTGCGGACTAATGAGCCGTTACCAGGATGATGTGGCCCGGGAGGTGGGGATCCCCTTTGTGGGAGCTTCTCTTATCCAAATTCCCATCGTATGGCATATGGTCGGATGCTGTGGAACGATGGGCATTATTACAGGACACTCGGATCTTCTGAAAGAGGACCATCTGCGCAGCTCCGGCTGGAGCGAAGAGATCAAACTGGCCATTGAGGGGATGCAGACCCGGGCACATTTTAACGAGATCGTTATCTGCGGGGAAATGGACCTGGACCCTGCGCGGATGAGCGCAGAGGTGGTGGATGCCGCGTTGACACTGCGGCGAAACGAGCCGGAGCTGAAGGCCATCATTCTGGAGTGCTCAAACCTTGCGACTTACAGCCGCGCGGTCGCCAAGGCGACCGGGCTGCCTGTATTTGACACTATGAGCGCCGCAAACCTGCTGCAGTACGGCTTGTGCCCTCCTGCGTATATCTAAGGCAACACCGCGCAATGACATGAAAAAACCGCACCATCTGCCAATATCGGCAAACTGCGGCGGAGAATCAGCATATTTTCGTTGCATGGGCAAACTGAATCAAGCCGGCAAGCAACGCCTGTCAGCCAGAATCAGATTTGCCAGTGCAAATAACATATTCAGGCACCACCGCACAATGTCGGCTGCGGCACTTTGTGGCAAATCACCCTTGCCCAATTATGCGGCATTGCCCTAAAAAAGCTGGATGCCTCTGGGGGCGCCATGGAAAAGTACAGCTAATTCAAAAATATTGGTTCTGAATCGGGCAAAAGACCGATCCAGAACCAATATTTGTTTCAGGCATGTTTTTTAGTGGAGGACGGTTGCTCCGCTGGTAAGGCTGCTAAAAGTCGATGGTTTCCTCCGCCAGGTCAACAAGGCGGTGGATATCAGTGATGTGATAGCTGCTGCCCTCTTTTTTTAAAACGCCCTGCTTTTGAAAATCCAACAGAGTATTGTTCACGGTCACGCGGCTGGTGCCCACGATGCCCGCAATATCGCTGCAGGTGAAGCGAATGCCAATGCGTATGCCGTCGGGACGCACGGTCCCGTAAGTATCGCAGAGGCATAAAAGGTGTTTAGCGATACGAATCTCGGCGGTATCAAAGCTCAGGCTTGCCTGCTGTACGATCAGCATTTGTGCTCTGCGGGCCTCGTATTGCAGCATCAAGTCGGCAAGCATAGGATCGCTGTGAAACAGCCGCTGTAATTCTTTGCTGGGGATCTTGATGAGCCCTGTGGGCACGATGGCGGTGGCTGTCATGCTGTGGGGTTTGCTGAGGATACAGGAGATCTCACCGATCATGGCGCCGGGGCAGGCAATGTACAACTGCTTTTCCTGGCCGACCTCGCTGAAAATGCTGTGGCGCACACGGCCGCTCATGATGATGAAGGCGTCCCGGTAGGGGTCACCCTGGGAAAAAACCACGGATTTCGCGGGATATTGAAGAACGGGGCGGCCCTGTGTAAGAAGATTCCAGATGTGGGGTTCTGCGCCGATCCAGGGAGAGTTGACATTGCCCCAGTCATAACTGTCAATGTTGATATCTGCTACCATGGTCAATACCTCCTTCAGTAAAATGCGATTCGACTCACTGCCCGGAGGGAAAATAGCATTGGATAGTCGGGCTGGTTTGCCGCTCTGATCGCCGAAAACGGTAATATTTGCATCATCCGGAATCAGGGCGTGTGATTGGGGTGGAGATTTTTTGAGAATCGGTGTCAATGGAATATAGCTGTGATTATATAGAAAAGCGCCTAAAATGTAAACCAGTTGACAGAAAGTTTTGAAAGAATTTACTATAGTAACAATTAGAAACGGAACGAGCCTCTTTGAAGCAAGTTATGGAAGTAAAGGAGAGTGGATCGATATGTCTAAGGTTGAAGAAAGATTGGCATCTGTCGGTGCCGTAGTCCCCGATGTTCCATTGCCGCTGGCCGCCTATGTACCGGGCCTGGTCTCCGGCAATCTGGTGTATACCTCGGGCCAGCTTCCCATGGCCAACGGCCAGTTGGCGTTCAAGGGTCGCCTGGGCGAGAATGCCTCGGTTGAGGATGGCTACGCGGCCGCCAGACAGTGTGCCTGCAATTGCCTGGGCGTTGTAAAGGCACTGATCGGTGATCTTGACCGTGTGAAGCGCATGGTCAAGGTTGTGGGCTTTGTGAACAGCACCGCGGATTTTGAGGCGCAGCCCAAGGTGGTCAACGGCGCTTCTGAGCTGCTGCAGGTGGCTTTCGGCGAGGCGGGTGCCCATGCCCGCAGCGCGGTGGGCGTCGCGGCCCTGCCGCTGGGCGCGATGTGCGAGGTGGAGATCGTCGTAGAGTTCGAGTGATACTCCGCTGAAAACTTTGGAATAGACGAGCTTCGCTCCGCGGGACGGAGTGGACGCTTGGAAAATAATAATAGTCCAACAAATTTGATAAAGGAGATTACTGTTATGGGCAGCATCGATTGGAAGAAGATTCGCGCTGAAGAGTTCCCCGTTCTCGAGACTATGACCTTCCTGGACGCCGCTTGCGTCAGCTTCGCTCCCCAGCGTTCTGTCCGCGCTGTCAAGGCCTTCGCCGACATGACCGCCACGCAGGAAGAGGCAAACTCCAGCGCCCACCATATCGCGATGGACAGCCTGCGCAATAAGGCCTACGAGGAGGCCATCAAGCTGTTCAATGCCGACCCGGAGGAGATCGCTCTGGTGGAGAGCACCTCCCACGGCCTGAACATCGCCGCCCGCGGCATTGAGCTGAACGACGGCGACAGTATCATCACCACTAACCTGGAATTTATCCAGGTGGCTCTGCCCTGGTGCCTTATGCGGCAGGAGAAGAAGATCGACATCCGCGTCTGCAAGACTCTCGACAACCGTTTCCGCGCCGTTGATTTTGCCGCTCTGGCTGATGAGACCACGAAGGTTCTGGTCATGTCTACCGTCGAATGGTGCAACGGCTGGGCTTCCGACCTAGCGGAGATCGGCGCATGGTGCCGGGAGAAGGGCATTATGTTCGTGGTTGACGCCGTTCAGCAGATGGGCGTTACGAAGATCGACACCAAGCAGTGTCACATCGACCTGCTGGTCGCAGGCGGCCACAAGTGGGCCAACAGCCCCTACGGCACCGGCGTTCTGTATGTCAACAAGAACAGCCTGGACAAGATCAAGCAGAGCTACTTCGGCTATCTGAACACCTCTGTGCCTGAGGGCGGCTGGGGCGCCTACTGGGAAAAGTGCGATTCCAAGTCCGTGTATGACTGGACCTTCCCCAACACCGCTCGCAAGTATGAGATCGGCGGCACCACCAACTACACCGGTTGCATCGCTCTGGGCGAGTCCTTGGGTCTGGTGAATGAGATCGGCATTGAGAACATCCAGGAACATGTCTGGGAACTGGGCGAGTACTGCATGGATCAGATCGAAAGCATCGGCGGCTATGTGGTCACCCATCGCGACCCCGAGCGCCGTGCCGGCATCATCATTGCCCGCCTCTACAACGATGTTGCGATCGACCGTCTCATTCTGAAGGACCTGCACGCCCGCAAGGTGTTCATCGCCCAGCGCTTTACAGACAATGTCGGCGGCTTCCGTATCAGCTGCAACTGGTTTAACACCAAGGAAGACATCGACGCCATGATTGCCGCCATGAAGTCTGTCATTGCGCTGATCGGCAAAGAGCCTGACTACAAGGATCATCACTGATTTCCTGTCTGGGAACTGCACAATATAATCCTTTTGCGGTCTCCTCCGTAAAACGGTAATACGCTTCCCTTTGACCGCGGAGTACGTATGTCTCCGCGGTCTTTTTTAAAAATATGAGATGAGGGGCAACTTATATGGAGTTTAACATTTATTCCTTTGATGAGCTGACCACCCAGCAGCTGTATGACATGATGGCGCACCGGTTTGAAGTGTTCGTGCTGGGACGGGGCGATATTTACCGCGACTTCGATTACTTTGATCAACAAGCCAAGCACTTGATCGCAACCGATGAAAACGGAAGGGTCCAGGGCTATGTGCGTCTGCTGCCCAGCGAGCTGCACTATGACGGATATGCGGAAAACGCCTTTGGCCGTCTCTCAGTCAAGCAGGAAGCCCGCTGCCACGGGCTGGGTAAAGAACTGGTGCGCCGCGCTTGCGCATACTTGATCGAGAATAACAAATGCAAGCTGGTCCGTATCTCCGCAATGGCTTATCTGGAGGACTATTATGCAAAGCTGGGTTTCGTGCGTACCTCTGATGTGTTTGACATTCAAGGTGTACCGCATGTGACCATGCTGTATCAGCCGGAGTGATCCTTCGAAGCCTTGCTCTAGCTGTGTGGACGTTAGAAAACGACTCTTAGATTACTTGCGGTTGTTATTATGTACATGATTGTTTCTGTGGTACCATACTGAACTATGGACTCTGCTGCAAACTGTAATCTATTTTATAGAAGCCATAAGTGTTTTTCAGTAAAATACAAAGTATAAAGCGGCAGCGACAGAGGGAGAGCGTCCACCATTGGTCTGCGTCGATTTGCCGTGTTAAACGAGTTGGATAATCATCAAATTGGGAGGGACGTGTCTTATGGAAGAACAGAAAAAACGCCTTGAATTCCGGGGTGGCATGCTTGGACTTTTGATGCCGTTCGCAGTTATGCTGGCAGGTATCCTGTACCTGTCCATCAGTGGCAAAGCGCTACCGATGGCCTTCTGGGTACCGACACTGGGCGGTATTTTCATCGCACTAGCGCTGGCCAAAAAACCCGCGGATTGCGCGGAATGTCTGATCGAAGGTATTGCCAACAAAACCGTTATTATGATTGTGGTCGTTTTGATTTTCGCTGGCATGGTTGCCCAGATCATGAAAACGACGGGCCTGGTGGAAGGCCTGACCTGGCTGTGTACTTCCCTCGGTGTCAGCGGCGCCCTGTTCCCGGCGATCGTATTTATCTGCGGCAGCCTGCTCTCCACCGCCACCGGCACCGCGCTGGGCACGGTAATGTCGCTGTCTCCCGTTCTGTATCCCGTCGGTGTCGCCCTGGGGGCCAACCAGGCATTGCTGCTGGGCGCTATCGTATCTGCCTCTTACTTCGGCGATAACATCGCTCCCGTTTCCGACACCACCATCGCCTCCGCGTACTCTCAGAATGTTCCTGTTTCCAAGGTCGTGGGCTCCCGCTTGAAGTATGCTCTGGTAGGCGCGGCCATCGCCCTGGTCCTGTTTGTCTCGTTCGGCTTCATGACTTACGAGGCACCTACTGTTGCCGCCGAGGTCTCCGCCAATCAGGCAAAGGGCTTGATCATGCTGATCGTTCCCGCGATGCTGATTTTCCTCATGATCCGCGGCTGCCACATGATGGTTGCCCTGTCCGCTGCCATTGTTGTCGGTTTGGTTGTGGGCTGCACAGCTGGTCTGATGAGTGTTTCCGACATTCTGGTCATCGACATGAATTCCTTCACCGTTGGCGGAACTCTGGTCAACGGCATCAACGGAATGATGGATACGATCATCTTCGCAATGCTCATGATGTCCATTGTCCACCTGCTGGAGTACGGCGGCTTGTTTGACGCTCTGATTGAGAAGATCGGTCCCATGACTAACACGGAGAGGAAGGCAGAGGCATTTATCGCCATCACCAATATCATCATGAACATCCTCACTGTCTGCAACTCTGTGGTCATCCTCATGCTGGGCCCCATCTCCAAGAGATTGCTCACTGAGAAGTACAACATCAGCCGTGACCGTGCGGCCAACATGCTGGACGCGGTTTCCTGCGTGGCCATGTGTTTGATCCCCTACGGCTTTGCTCCGATGCTGGCTTTCAGCTTTGCGGCTGGTTCCGGCGCGCCGGTAGATTGTAGCCTGTTTGACATTGTTCTGCACAGCTTCCACGGCTATGGCCTTGGTATTGCCATGACGATTGCAATCATCACTGGATGGGGCCGTACTTATGAAACCCCTGCCGAGCGTGAAGCCGCTATCGCCTGCGGCGAATAAGCGTTGTTTTCCATTAAGCAACTCATACTCCCAATTACCCCAAAAACGAAAACCTGAAATGACGGGCGCGGCTTCCTATTGGAGGCCGCGCCCGTCATCAAATCCCCTGTGATTTCCCCTTTACTGAACAAAAATTTTATTATGTTCAATCAAGCGCACCTGTGTTCCAGATCTTTTGGCGGGGTGCCATCAAACGCTATGCGCAAATTCGGTCGCAGACTTTGACCGAATGCGGTCAGCCAGCAATAGAGACATCCTCTATCGATTCTCTAAACGGATAGCACGGGCGAAAAAACGGAATGGTTTTCCTCACCCGTACTACTTTGCCCCGTTCGGTTTTGTTGTTGTCCCTGTGAGGGGATACCCTTGGCCGCTCCGGTTTTCAAAGGTCAGAGCTGTTTCAACAGGGAGAGGACGGGCTGGAGGGAGAAGAAACCCGCCGCAAAGCTGGCGGCGTTGGCGGCCAGGGCATAGAGTACCCGCCGGCCCCAGGTCTGCCCTTCCTTGAGCAGGAAGGCGTAGGCTACGGCCTCCACCGCGAAGATGACGGCCTCCGCCGGGAGCAGGACCAGCAGATAGAAGGGGAAGGAGCTGGCAAGCGTGACGAATCCGCTGCCGATTACCAGGTGGAGCCCGAGCTGCGTGGCCAGGTTGACCAGCAGGAACACCAGGGCGTTCTCCCGCAGCCGGAAGCCGAAGAGGAGGAGGACGATCCCCTCCACGATCAGGGTGGGGATCAGGGTGGCCAGGAGCTGGATCAATCTGGCCAGCCAGCCGGAGGTGGCCCGGGTGACGGTGTTGGTCTGGCAGTCATAGACCAGGTTGGTATAAAAAGCGGTGCGGGTGAAAGGCTCCGCCGTGGCCTGGGAGCCCTCCGCCGTGGAGACGGCGATGCGGAAGGTCTTTGGCAGGCCGTGGTAGGTGAAGCGGTGGGCGCCGTTTGCGTCGGGAGTCAGGTCTCCGAAAAGCGGGGCCCGGGTGCCGCCGGCGAAGGCGGGATACCAGCCCTCTCCCTCCCAGACATGGAGCCCGGCCAGCAGGGCCTGGTCGTAGGGCTTGCCATGCAGGTTGTCATAGCTGCCCCGCGTCTCCTCCGGAATGAGCAGATCCAGGTAATAGAGCCCATCCGGAGCGTTTTTCACCAAAATGGTGAGCTCCGGCTTGGGCCCCATATCGGCGGAGGCGCGGACCGGGAGCAGAGCCAGACAGAGCAGCAGCGCGCAGGCAAGAGAACAGATGCGTTTCATGGTGGAACCCCCTTTCTATCCAGATAGACGATGGAGGGACCCTTTTTATGACAGAGCCTCCCGGAAAAAATCATCCGGGAGACTCCGCGTTCCATCATTTTGCGTAGAAGTTGATGAGGCAGCCGGCCAGGATGATGTCCCGCTCTTCGCGGGTCAGGCCGGGCAGGCGCAGGGTGACAGGGGATTCCACGCCGTTCTGGAGCAGGGTGGCCGTCACCTCCTCGCCGTCGCCCTCCAGCAGGGCCCGAATACCCGGAATATAGACCCGGTCGCCGGGCTGGAGGTTTTTCTCCTTCAGACCGGCGCAGATGAAGGGCAGCATGCCCCAGTTCACCACGTTGGAGCGGTAGCGCTTAGTGGCATACTCCTCGGCGATGTTGGCGCAGCCGCCCAGCACCCGCTGGCAGGAGGCGGCCTGCTCCCGGGCGGAGCCGTCGCCGGGCTTCAGGGCCATGACCAGAGAGCCCAGGCCAGTGGTCCTGGGGTCGTGACCCAGCAGAGCGTCGGGGACCTCGCCCGCGCGGCGTCTGCGCTCCTCGGCCAGGACCGCCTTGGCCCGGGGCACATACTGGGGGTCCTTCCGGCTCAGGGCAAACTCACTGAGACGGATGGGGTTGGAACGGTAAGAGGAGGTCTCGCCGGAGGGGATGAGCTCGTCCGTGGTGGTCACCGGGTCATAGATGGCACACGCCACGGTGAGGAGCAGGTCCTCCGGCAGGGGCACCTGCTCCGGCCAGTCGGCGATGTTGGGACCGAACACCAGCTCGGCGTCCTTCTGGGGCTTGCCCACGCCGTAGTAGACGCGGGAGCGGTAGGAGCTGTCGTCGTACTGATAGGGTTCGCGGGCGGGGTCCGCCGGGGGCTCCGGCAGCTCGTCCGCCCCGGTGAGCACGCCGCCGTTCAGGGCGGTGGCGGCGATGGAGCGGGCGTCCATCAGGGCCACATAGGACACCTGGCCGTCGCCGGGCTTGGAGCCCTCCCGGTTGGGGAAGTTGCGGGTGGAATGCCGGATGGAGAAAGCCCCGTTGGCGGGCACGTCTCCGGCGCCGAAGCAGGGGCCGCAGAAGCAGGAACGAATGGAGGCGCCGGCGGCCATCAGCGTGCTGATATAACCCTTGCGGGTCAGCTCCTGCATGACGGGCATGGAGCCGGGGTAACAGGACAGCCAGAATGCGCCGGAGCCGATGGGGTGGCGGCCCAGGATCTCCGCTGCCCGGACCAGATTCTGATACACGCCGCCGGAGCAGCCGGCGATGACGCCCTGGTCTACCTGGAACTGGCCGTTCACAATCTTCTTGGTCAGAGAGGCGGGGGGATTCTTCAGCTCCAACTGCCGGACCGCGTCCTCGTCCACCTGGTGCAGCAGGTCGGCCATGTTGGCCTTGAACTCCCGGATGGTGAAGGCGTTTGAGGGGTGAAAGGGCAGGGCGATCATGGGTTCCACCGTGCCCAGGTCAATCTCGATGAGGGCGTCGTAGCGGGCGCCGGCGGCGGGGGCCTGAGCCTTGAACTGCTCACCGCGGCCCAGAAGGTCCAGATGCTCCCGCACCGTGTCGTCGGTGGACCACACGGAGGACAGGCAGGCGGTCTCGGTGGTCATGACATCAATGCCGGAGCGGTAATCCATGGCTAGGCTGGCTACGCCGGGGCCGAAGAATTCCAGCACCGCGTTTTTCACGATGCCCTGCCGGAAGGTGGCGCCGATCAGGGCCAGAGCCACGTCCTGAGGGCCGGTGCCTGGGCGGGGGGCGCCGGTGAGGTAGACGGCGATGACCTTGGGATAGGCTATGTCGTAGGTCTTGCACAGGAGCTGGCGGGCCAGCTCGGGGCCGCCCTCGCCGATGGCCATGGCACCGTAAGCGCCGTAGCGGGTGTGGGAGTCGGAGCCCAAGATCATCCGGCCGGGGGCGGCATACCGCTCCCGCATGTAGGAGTGGATGACGGCCTGGTGGGCGGGAACAAACTCACCACCGTACTTTTTGGCGGCGGACAGGCCAAAAACGTGGTCATCCTCGTTGATGGTACCGCCCACGGCGCACAGGGAGTTGTGGCAGTTGGTAAGCACATAGGGCACCGGGAATTCCGTCATGCCAGAGGCGCGGGCGGTCTGGATGATGCCCACATAGGTGATGTCGTGGGAGGCCATGGCGTCAAACCGGATCTTCAGACGATCCATATCGGGGGCGGTGTTGTGGGCCTTCAGGATGGAGTAGGCCATGGTTCTGTCCCGGCCCTCGCTCCCGGCGGCGGGCGCAAAGCCCGCCCCTGTATAGGTTACGGGAGAGTTGGTGATTCGTATCATAGGAATCCCTCCGTTTTGATTTAGCAGAATAAAGTTATTATATCAAAAGGCTTGGACCGTGACAAGGGGCGGAAGAAAGACCCTTATAGAAATCCTGCATAAGAGCGGATAGAGCAGAAGGGCCCGGCCGTCCAGTGGACGGCCGGGCCGAAGCGGTTTGGCTTACAGCATGCCCATCAGGTTGAAGCTGACCACCAGGCCGGAGAATACGATAGAGACGGTGGAGCACAGCTTGATGAGAATGTTCAGGGAGGGGCCGGAGGTATCCTTGAAGGGGTCGCCCACAGTGTCGCCCACGACGGCGGCCTTGTGGCAGTCGGAGCCCTTGCCGCCATGGTGGCCGGACTCGATATACTTCTTGGCGTTGTCCCAGGCGCCGCCGGCGTTGGACATAAACACAGCCATGGCAAAGCCGGTGACGGACACGCCGCCCAGCAGGCCCACCACGCCGGTGGGGCCCAGGATCAGACCGGTGGCGATGGGGACGATGATGGCCAGCAGGGCGGGAGCCACCATCTCATGCAGGGCGCCCTTGGTGCACAGGGAGACGCAGGCGGCATAGTCGGGATCCGCCTTGCCCTCCATGATGCCGGCGATCTCGCGGAACTGCCGGCGGACCTCCACCACGATGGATTCGGCGGCGGTCTGCACCGCGGACATGGTGAAAGCGGAGAACACGAAGGTCAGCATGGCGCCGATGAACATGCCCACCAGCACGGTGGGGCTGGTCAGGGTGAAGTTCAGAACCTCGCTGGTCTTGGTCTGGACGATGTCCACATAAGACACCAGCAGGGCCAGAGCGGTCAGGGAGGCGGAGCCGATGGCGAAGCCCTTGCCGGTGGCGGCGGTGGTGTTGCCCAGAGAGTCCAGGGCGTCGGTACGCTCGCGGACCTGCTCAGGCAGGCCGGACATCTCAGCGATGCCGCCGGCGTTGTCGGCCACGGGGCCGTAGGCGTCGGTGGCCAGGGTGATGCCCAGGGTGGACAGCATACCCACGCCGGCGATGCCGATACCGTAGAGGCCCTGGTTGAAGGCGGCGGTGAATAGGCCGCTTTCGTCCACTACATTCAGGGAGCCGCCGGCGGCAAAGTAGCTGATGAGCACGGCGGCCGCCACGATGAGGATGGAAGCCACGGTGGACTTCAGGCCCAGGGAGATGCCGCCGATGATGACGGTGGCGGAGCCGGTCTCGGAGGAGGCGGCCAGCTTCTGCGTGGGCTTATAGGTGTCGGAGGTGTAGTACTCGGTGAAGTAGCCGATGGCGCAGCCGCCCACCAGGCCGGCCAGAATGGCCACATATACGCCCCAGTTGCCCACGGTAAAGTAGGTGAGGGGGGCGGCGGCGATGGCGGAAAGAATGGCGGCCAGATAGGTACCGGTGCGCAGGCTCTTCAATAGGGACTTCTGGTCGGCGTCCTCCTTGGTCTTGACGAAGAAGGAGCCGATGATGGAGCACACGATACCGGCTACGGCGATGACCATGGGCAGGATCATACCGGCGTAGCCGTAGCCGGCCACGGCGGACAGTGCGAAGGTGGCCAGAATGGAACCCACATAGGACTCATACAGGTCGGCGCCCATGCCGGCCACGTCGCCTACGTTGTCGCCCACGTTGTCGGCAATGGTGGCGGGGTTGCGGGGGTCATCCTCAGGGATGCCGGCCTCCACCTTGCCCACCAGATCGGCGCCCACGTCGGCGGCCTTGGTATAGATGCCGCCGCCCACCCGGGCGAACAGCGCCATGAAGGAGGCGCCCATGCCGTTCATGACCATGATGTTGGCCAGGGTGTTGGGATCGGTGATGCCAAAGGCATAGTGAAGAAGGAAGAACCAGATAGAGATGTCCAGCAGGCCTAGGCCCACCACGGTGAAGCCCATGACCGAGCCGGAGGAGAAGGCCACCCGCAGCCCGCGGTTCAGGCTCTCAGAGGCGGCCTGGGCGGTCCGGGCGTTGGACTGGGTGGCAATCTTCATGCCGATGAAGCCGGCCAGCATGGACCAGATACCGCCGGTGACGAAGGCGAAGGGGGTAAATTTGGAGAGCATCTCTCCGTTAGAGGCGAAGGCAATGACCAGCAGGAGCACAAAGACCACCAGAAATACCTTGGCTACGGTGCTGTACTGCCGCTTGAGGTAGGCGTTGGCGCCCTCACGGATCGAGGCCGCGATCTTTTGCATCAGGTCGGTGCCCTCAGAAAATTTGAGGACGTTCTTCCGCTGGACCCAGGCAAAGATCAGAGCAACGACCGCTCCGACCAGCCCCACCCAAAAGAAATGTTCAAAGTTCAAAATCTCCACTCCTTTGCTTGTTCTCCCCCTCTGCCAGGGGGAGAACTCCTTGTTAAATATTCTATCATAACCAATTCTTTTTGCAAGGCGGCACGGTCCCGTTTCCGGCCAATATGACCGATTTTACAATTCAAACGAAAATAAAAAGTACAAAATGCAGCTTTCCGTGCATTGTTACCATGCGGCCTCAAAAACATAGAAAGTTCGAAAGCGAAAGAGATTCAAATAAAAAGTTTGCCCCCTTACGAGCGGTGGAAGACCGTAAATGCAAAAAAGAGGAGTGCCAAAAAATTTTGTGAAAAATTTTTGTGTTCGCCGGGGAAAACAACAAAAAAGGACGGGGCGGGCAAAGCCCGCTCCCGTCCGGGGCGAGAAAGGAAGCGATTACACCCGCCGCCAGGCGGCCGTGCTGCACAGGATAAGGATGGGGAAGACCTCCAGCCGGCCGATGACCATACAGGCGGTAAGAGCCAGTTTGCTCAGAGGCGAGAACAGGGCAAAGTTACCCATGGGGCCAACCGCCTCCAGGCCGGGGCCGATGTTGCTGATGCAGGCCACCACGGCGGTAAAGGTGGTGCCGAAAGAGAAGTTGTCCAGGGCCACCACCAGGCAGGCGGCGAAAATGATGAGCATATAGGCGCCCAGGAAGATGGTGACGGTGTGCAGGACCTTTTCCTCCACCACACGTCCGTCCAGCTTGACCACGTTGACCGAGCGGGGGTGGATGATCTGGCGGATCTCCCGGCGGACATTTTTGAGCAGCAGCAGCACCCGGGAGCATTTGACCCCGCCGCCGGTGGACCCGGCGCAGGCGCCGCAGAACATGAGGATGACCAGCAGCACCCGGGAGAACTCCGGCCACAGGTTGAAGTCCACGCTGGAAAAGCCGGTGGTGGAGATGATGGAGGCCACCTGGAAGAAGGCGTGGCGCAGAGCGGTAAGGGGCGAGCCGTACTGGCCGGCGATGTTAAAGGTGATGAGGACAACCGAAAGGCTCACAACCGCACCGAAAAACCGCAGCTCGTCGCTGTCCAGGGCCTGTTTCCATTTGCCCTGTAGGATCAGGAAATACAGGGCAAAGTTCACCGAAAACAGCAGCATGAATACACCGATGATGATCTCGACGGCCGGGCTGTGGTAGCCGCCGATGGAGAGATTCAGAATGGCAAAACCGCCGGTGCCGGCGGTAGCGAAGGAGTTGACCACGCAGTCGTACAGGGGCATCCCCGTCAGCTTGAGTGCGATCACCTCCAGAACGGTGAGGGCAAAATAGATGCCGTAGAGGATCTTGGAAGACTCGGAGGATTTGGGCACCAGCTTGGAGACAATGGGGCCGGGGGACTCGGCCTTCATCAGGTGCAGGGTGCGGGCTCCCAGGGAGGGGAGCAGGGCAATGGTGAGAATCAGTACGCCCATGCCGCCCAGCCAGTGGGTAAAGGAGCGCCAGAACAGCAGTCCGTAGGGCAGCCCTTCAATGGCGGTGAGGATGGAGGCGCCGGTGGTGGTGAAGCCGGACAGCGATTCAAACAGGGCGTCGATGTAGGTGGGAAAGGCCCCCGTTTCGGGATACAGCAGCCCGAAGATGCGGAAGGGCAGGGCGCCGAATACGCCGATCAGAACCCAGATGAGCCCGGCGGTGAAAAAGCCCTCCCGGGCAAAGAAGTCGGTCTTGGCCCGCAGCAGGGACAAAAGCCCGCCCACGGCCGCGGTGACCACAGCGGAGAGGAGCAGGGGGCGGGGATCGTCGCCGTAGAGCAGGGCTACCGCCAACGGAAGAAGCATACAGGCGGCCTCCACCAGCAGCACCTTACCGGACACCCGAAAAACCAGCTTGAAATTCATGGTCAGCCGTCCGCCTCCATGCCGCTTTCATCGTAGATGTCGTTGACATCCAAAATGCCCATGCCCCGGGAGATGATGATGACCGTGTCGCCGGAGCTGATGACCGAGGAGCCCACGGGGATGATGACCTGGCCCTGGTGGATGATGACGGCGATGAGGACTCCGCGCTTCAGCCGCAGGTCCTTCAGGGGGGTGTGCAGGTGCCGGGTGGTGCCGTTGACGGCAAACTCGGCGGCCTCCGCCCCGCCCTCGGCGATGCGGTACAGGGCGTTCATCACGCTGCCCTTGGAGTTTTGCATCCCCCGGACCACCTGAAGGATGTGCCCGGCGGTGATGAGCTTGGGGGAGATGACGCTGTCCAGCCCCAGGTGCTGGACGATGCCGGTGTAGTTCTGGCGGTTGCACTTGGCCACCACCTTTTTCAGCCCCTTCTGCAGGGCGTAAAGAGAGATGATCAGGTTGTCCTCGTCCCGGTCGGTGAGGGCCACGAAGGCGTCGTTGGCCGCCATGTTCTCCGACTCCAGCAGCTCCTGGTCGGTGCCGTCGCCGTTGATGACGAGGGTGTGGGGGAGCAGCTCGGAGAGCTGGCGGCAGCGCTCTTCCTTCCGCTCCACGATGGTCACCTTCATGTTCATCCGCTCCATCAGGGCGGCCAAATAGAAGGTGATGCGCCCGCCGCCCACCACAAAGACATTGCGGATCTTGGGGGCGTACCGGCCCATCAGCTCAAAAAAGCCGTGCAGGCCCAGCGGCGCCCCGATCAGATAGAGCTTGTCCCCCACCTGGGGCACGAAAGAGCCGTCGGGGATCAGGACCTCCTCGTTCCGCTCGGCGGCGCAGAATAGAATAGGCAGGTCCCGCACCTTTCGAGACAGGGCTGAAAGGGGCTGGCCAATGAAAAAGTCCTCCTCCCGGGCCCGGAAGCTCATCAGCTCCACCCGCCCGCGGTAGAAGGTCTCGATGTTGGCCGCCGAGGGGAAGCGCAGGATACGGGAGATTTCCACGGCGGTGTCGTTCTCCGGATTGATGAGCAGGTCGATGCCCATGCCCATTTTCAGCATTCCCTGGGCGGCCGTGTACTCAAAATTGCGGACCCGGGCGATGGTGTATTTGGCCCCCAGACGCTTGCCAGTGAGGCAGCAGACCATATTCACCTCGTCCAGGTTGGTGACGGCGATGAGCAGGTCGGCGGTATCCGCGCCGGCCTCCTTCAGGGCGGTCAGGGAGGCGCCGTTGCCTTTGATGCACATGACGTCCAGCGTGTCGGAGGCCTTTTGCAGCGCATTGTCGCTGGTATCAATGATGGTGACGTCATGCTCTTCCCGGGAGAGATGCTCGGCCAAGGTGAAGCCCACCTTACCGTCGCCGACGATGATGATCTTCAAGACTCCACATCCTTTGTGCGTAATCTGAACGGAATCGGAATGGCGTAGACCATCATAGCGTATCGTGACGATATTTGCAAGGGCTAATCCCGCCAGAGACGGAGAAATCCCGCGTCGTGGAGCTCTTTAAGGAGCAGAAGGACCAGGGGGGCGAGGACCATGCCCGCCACGCCGAAGGCCCGGAACCCCACATACATGGCCATGAGAGCGGGCAGAGGGGGCAGTCCCGCCCGGGCTCCCAGCAGCCTGGGCTCCAGCAGGCTGCGCACCAGCCACACCACCAGATAGAGAGCCAGCAGCCCCAGGGCCAGGCGGAGATTTCCGGCCAGCAGCTCCAGCACCGCCCAGGGGATCAGGACGGTACCCGTGCCGAATATGGGCAGAGCGTCCACCAGGGCGATGGCGGCGGCCAGCAGCAGGGCCAGGTCCACCCGGAGCAGGAGCAGGCCGGCGGCCAACTGGCCGAAGGTGATGAGCATCAGAAGGCCCTGGGCCCGGAGCCAGCCGCCCAAGGTCGATTTCAGCCGGCGGCCCGCGCCCCGGAACCGGGCCAGCCAGGGGCGGGGCACCTGCCGCCGGAGAAAGACCAGCAGGGCGGGGCGGCGGGCACTGGTGAAGTAGGTGGCCAGGACGGCAGTGAAGAGGAAAAGAGCCAGATTGGGCAGGGCGGAGGCCGCCCCGGTCACGGCGGCCAGCAGCCAGTCGTAAAACTGGCTGGGGAGGCCCACGCCTTGTGAGACCAGCCCCTCCAGCGCCTGTCGCAGCCAATCCTGAAGGGAGACCGGGGCGGCCACCACCAGCCGATAGACCGCCTTCTCCAGCCAGTCCGACAGGGCGGGCAGACCGGACAGAAGCACGGGAAGCCGCCGCAGGAGGACGGCCACCTCATAGCCCACCCGCCAGGCTCCCAGAAAGAGCAGCCCCAGGATGAGGGCGGTCAGCAGCAGGGTGCACAGGGCGGCGGCGGCCCAGCGGGGCAGATGGAGCACATCCATGCACAGGCGTACCGGCGGCTCCAGCAGGGCGGCCAGGGCCCAGGCGATCAGGAAGGGGAGCAGCCAGGGTACGAGAAACCGGGCCGTCAGCCACAGCCCCAGGGTCCCTAGGGCGATGTAAAGCAGGACCAGCAGCAGGCGCAGGTGCTTGTTTTCGGGCATGGTGTGGCCTCCTTTTGGTCCAAATGACGATTTTTTTCCCTGCCGACGAGAAAAAATCGTGGGATCTCCTGTCGCTTTTTCGTTGCGTGCGGCGGCGGGCTGTGCTACAATGGGTTCCAATACGCGGACAAATGGCTCTGTAACAAAGACAGTGCGCGCCGCTTAGAATGGGGGTAGGAACCATGCATATGCCGCCCAAGCACTTTATTGTGGAGGCGGAGGCCCTGCCGGAGATTTTCCGCAAGGTAGCCGAGGCCAAACGCCTGCTGGATACCGGCGAGGCCAAGACCGTCCACCAGGCTACGGTGATGACCGGCATCAGCCGCAGCGCCTTTTACAAATACAAGGATGCGGTGCGGCCCTTCAACGACATGCTCCACGGCCGGATCGTCACCTTCCAGTTCATGCTGCGGGACGAGCCGGGCGTGCTGTCGGCAGTCCTGAATAGCTTTGCCGTCTCCGGCGGGAATATTCTCACCATCAACCAGGGCATCCCCATCAGCGGCTGCGCCCTGGTGACCATCGGCGCGGAGACCTCCGGGCTGGAGATCCCGGTGGAGGAGCTGGTCAGCCGGACTTCCCGGCTGACGGGAGTCCTGCGGTGCGAGATCCTGGCGGGACAATAATACACACGACGAGGTGAAACAAATGGTGAACATAGCGATCCTGGGGTTTGGAACCGTGGGCTCCGGTGTGGCGGAGGTGCTGGCCAAAAACAGCGCCCACATCGACCAGAAGGTGGAGACCCCGGTGCGGCTGAAATATATCCTGGATGTGCGGGATTTCCCTGACAACCCTTTCGGCGATAAGATCATCCACGACTTCGCTACCATCGAGAACGACCCCGAGGTGGATATCGTGGTGGAGACCATCGGCGGCGCGGGCGTGGCGCTGGACTTTACCCGGCGGGCCCTGAGCGCGGGCAAGAGCGTGGTATCCTCCAACAAGGAGCTGGTGGCCGAGCACGGCTGCGAGCTGCTCCAGCTCGCAGCCCGGAAGGGGGCCAGCTACCTGTTCGAGGCCAGCGTGGGCGGCGGCATCCCTATTCTCCGGCCCCTGAGTCAGTGCCTGGCCGCCAACGAGCTCACCGAGGTCTGCGGTATCCTCAACGGCACCACCAACTATATTCTCACCCGGATGATCCGGGCGGGCCTGTCCTTTGACGCCGCGCTTCGTGAGGCCCAGGCCAACGGCTATGCCGAGGCCGACCCCACCGCCGACGTGGAGGGCCACGACGCCTGCCGGAAGATCTGCATTCTGGCCGCCATCGCCTTCGGCCGCCACATTTACCCCCGCCAGGTGCCCACCGAGGGGATCACCGGGGTGACCCTGGCCGACGTGGCCTACGCCGAGTCCTGCAACAAAAAGATCAAGCTGCTGGGCCGGGCCATCCGTCAGGACGACGGCAGGATCTGCGCCTATGTGGCCCCCCACCTGCTGGACGGGGAGAATCCGCTGTCCGGCGTGGAGGACGTGTTCAACGCCATCACCGTCAAGGGCGACGCCATCGGCGACGTGATGTTCTATGGCCGGGGGGCTGGCAAGCTGCCCACCGCCTCCGCCGTGGTGGCCGACGTGATGGACGCCGCCCGCCACATCAAATCCCGGAAGCGGGTGGAGTGGGGCCCCGGCGGAGAGGACGTGACCGTCTCTCCCGAGCGCCTGGAGACCGCCTGGTATGTCCGGGCCAAGGGACGCGTGGATGCGGTCCGGGCCGGGTTCCCCGGAGTGGCCCTGCTGTCCCGTTCCGGCGCTCCGGCGGAAGAGGTTGCCTTCCTGACGCCCGTCATGACCGGAGCTGAGGTGCTGGAACGGCTGGGCGCTCTGGAACCGCAGTCGCTGTTCCGCGTGCTGGACTGAGGACATAGAATGGCGTAGGTCCCGGCCTGTGCCGGGGCCGGACGCCGATTCGGAAACACTCTTAGGGGGTACATATACATGGGACTCATTGTACAGAAGTTCGGCGGGACCTCGGTGGCGGACTCCGACCGCATCCGCAACGTGGCCCGCATCATCACCGAGACCTACCGCCGCGGACATAACGTGGTGGTGGTCCTTTCCGCCCAGGGCGACACCACCGACGATCTCATCGCCAAGGCCGCGGAGATCAATCCAAGGGCCTCCCAACGTGAGATGGACATGCTGCTGTCCACCGGCGAGCAGATCTCCTGCTCCCTGTGTGCCATGGCCATCGAGGCCATGGGCTATCCGGTGGTCTCCCTCACCGGCTGGCAGGCGGGCTTCCGCACCAACTCCTCCTACTCCAACGCCCGCATCAAGACCCTGCGGACCGAGCGGGTGCTGGCCGAGCTGGACAAGAAAAAGATCGTCATTGTCACTGGCTTCCAGGGCATCAACAAGTACGACGACATCACCACCCTGGGCCGGGGCGGCTCGGACACCTCCGCCGTGGCTCTGGCCGCCGTGCTCCATGCGGATCTGTGCCAGATCTACACCGACGTGGACGGCGTATTCACCGCCGATCCCCGCTGTGTGAAGGGGGCCAGAAAGCTGGACGAGATCACTTATGACGAGATGCTGGAGCTGGCCACCCTGGGCGCCCAGGTGCTCCACAACCGCTCGGTGGAAATGGCCAAGAGGTATAATGTCAATCTGGAGGTCCTCTCCAGCTTTTCCGGCCAGCCCGGAACCAAAGTCAAGGAGGTTGCAAAAACCATGGAAAAGCCCTATGTGAGCGGCGTAGCCAAGGATAAAAATATTGCCCGTCTGGCCCTGGTGGGCCTGCCGGATAAGCCCGGCACCGCCTTCCGCATCTTCTCCACTCTGGCCCGGCACAAGATCAACGTGGACATCATCCTCCAGTCCATTGGCCGCAACGACACCAAGGACATCAGCTTCACCGTTACCCACTCCGACATGGACAAGGCGCGGGAGGCCATGGAGAAGATGAAGGATGCCCTGGGCTTCGACCACATCGACGTCACCGACGACATCGCTAAGGTCTCCATCGTGGGCGCCGGCATGATCAACAACCCCGGCGTGGCCTCCCTGATGTTTGAGGCCCTCTTCAACGCCGGCATCAACATCCACATGATTTCCACCAGCGAGATCAAGGTCTCTGTCCTGGTGGACAAAAGCGACGCCGACAACGCCGTCCAGGTCATTCACGACCGCTTCTTCGAGGAGTACGGCAACCTGTAATGCGGCGGTTCGTACGCATACCAAGAAAAGGCCGGGGCAAATGCCCCGGCCTCCTTGTAGGGTCCACCCCTAATTGGCCCCACCAATGAGGGGGTCATGTCAGCACGCACAACTGTATTTGGACGGCCAACTTTTGGGCTGACCCTTTTCTTTTTTCCCTGGACGGTATATAATAATGTCTACAGAATAAACTGCCAAGCAGTTTATTCGTGCGGCCACTGCCGCATAAGCCAATTGGCCTTGAAAGCCTTGGGAGGCAAGGCTTTCAGCTTTGTGCAGTACACATTATAATAGGGCCAGTAAGGGAGTGATACCATGAAAACCGGACTGGTGCTGGAGGGCGGCGCCCTGCGGACCATCTTTTCCAGCGGCGCCTGCGACGCCCTGCTGGACGGGGACCTGATGCCTGACTACGTCGTGGGCGTGTCGGCGGGCATCGCCTACGGCGTGAGCTATATCTCCAGACAGAAGCGGCGCAACCTCCACATTCTCACAAATTATGCCAATGACAAGCGGTATATGGGGCCCAAGAACCTGCTTGAGCCGGACAACCGTTGCTATTTTGGCCTGAAATTCACCTATGAGACCATCCCCAACGAGCTGATCCCCTTTGATTACGAAACCTTCGCGGCCTATCCCGGACAGGTGGAGGCGGTGGTCACCAATCTGGACACCGGCTGCCCGGAATATCTGCCGGTGCCCCGTCGGGATGAAAAGTTCCTGGTGCTTCAGGCCACCTGCGCCATGCCGCTGCTCTTCCCTATTTTTTATCTGGACAACAGGCCCTATCTGGACGGCGGCGCCTCGGACGCCATCCCCTATGACCGGGCCTTCCGGATGGGGTGCGAGCGGGTGGTGGTCATCCTCACCCGGGAGCGGAGCTACCGCCGCAAGCCGGAGCTTCTGCCCGCCATCAACGCCCGCTACCGAGCGGAGTTCCCCAACTTCTGCGATACCATGGAGGCCCGGGCGGAGCGCTATAACGACAGCCGGGAGCGGCTGTTCCGCCTGGAGGAGGAGGGAAAGGTGCTCCTCATCGCCCCGGAAGACACCCAGGGCTTCTCCCGCACGGAAAAGGACGTGGGAAAGATCATGAAGCTGTGGAAGGACGGATACGACCACACCCTGTCCCGCTTGGATGAGATCCGGGCCTTCTGGCAGGGCTGAGACAGTCCCAAAACCGCCGCCGGCATGTGCCGGCGGCGGTTTTCAATGTGTTCAGCAGCGGCGCCGGTGGCCGAACAGGCGGTCCAGAAGCCCGCGTCTGGCGGCGGGGACGGGGGAAGCCGCCAGCGCCGGCGGTTCCTGCCGGACGGCCTCCTCCATCAGGGCGGCCTGGGCGTCCAGCGGGGGCTGGCCCTCATCGGGGACGGGGTGATAGTGGCCCTGCTCGTCCAGGAAGCGGGCCTTTTCGGTGTCCCGGCACAGGATGTCCACATAGTGTGCGATCTGACGGCGGATGCCTTCGTCCAGGATGGGACAGGCGATCTCCACCCGCCGCTCGGTGTTGCGGGTCATCAGGTCGGCCGAGCCGATGTAGACCCGCTGGTCCTGTCCCGCGCCGAAGGCAAAGATGCGGGCGTGCTCCAGATAGCGGCCCACGATGGAAAAGACCCGGATGCGGTCGGTGAGCCCGGGCACCCCTGGCCGCAGGCAGCAGATGCCGCGCACGTTCATTCGGATGTCCACCCCGGCCTGGCTGGCCTCGGCCAGCTTGTCGATCAGCTCCCGGTCGGTGACCGAGTTGCACTTGAGGAAAATGCGGGCGGCCCGGCCGCTCCTGGCCTTGGCGGTTTCTCCGTCGATCAGGGAGATGAGCCGGTCCTTCAGGCCGTTGGGGGCCACCAGCAGGTGGCGGTATTCCCCCTCCAGGTTGGCGGTGGACATATTTTGAAAGAAGGCGGCGGCGTCCGCCCCGATGGCCGGATTGGCCGTCATCAGGCTCAGGTCGGTATAGAGCTTGGCGGTCTTTTCGTTGTAGTTGCCGGTGCCTACCTGGGTGATGTGCTGGATGTGGCCCCGCTCCCTGCGCGTGATGAGACAGATTTTGGAGTGGACCTTGACCCCCTCGAAGCCGTATTGAACGGTGCAGCCCGCCTCCTCCAGCCGCTCGGCCCAGGCGATGTTGTTCTGCTCGTCGAACCGAGCCCGCAGCTCCATCAGCACCGTCACGTCCTTGCCGTTCTCGGCGGCCGCCGCCAGGTATTCGATGAGCTTGGCCTTGGAGGCCAGGCGGTAGATGGTGATCTTGACAGACAGCACCGCCGGGTCGTGGGCGGCCTCCTTCACCAGCTGGAGGAAGGGGTCCATGGAGTGGTAGGGGTAGTAGAGCAGGGCGTCCCGCCGCAGGATCTGGGGGATGAGCTTTTCACCCCGGTTGAGGCCCATGGGGAAGCGGGGGGCGAAGGGGGCGAAGCGCAGGGCGGCGGCGCTCTCCGGGGGCAGCTTATCCTCCAAGGCGTAGACGTAGCCCATGTCGATGGGGGCCTTGGTGCGGAACACCTGCTCCCGGGCCAGGTTCAGCCGCTGGCACAGGAAGGAGACCAGCGCCTCGTCGGCAGCTCCCTGGATCTCCAGCCGGACCGGGGCCAGCCGGGCGCGCTTTTTGAGCACCTTACGCATGTGCTGGCGGAAGTCGCCGCTGACGTCGTAGTCCTCATCTTCCGGGGAGATATCGGCGTTGCGGGTGACCGAGATCACCGCCTTGCTCACCACCTGGTACTGATCAAAGATCTCTCCGGCGTACTCCTGGACAATCTGCTCGATGAGCAGGTAGCGCAGCCCCCGCTCGCTGAGCTGGAGGAAGGGGGGCAGGCTCTTGGGGATGGGCACGATGCCGAAATACTGCCCCTCCCCCCGGCGCAGGGTCATGGCCACGTTGAGGGACTTGCTGGGCAGGTGGGGGAAGGGGTGGTGGGCGTCCACCACCTGGGGGGAGAGGACGGGGGCGATGTAATCCCGAAAGTACCGCTCCACCTGCTTTTTCTCCTTGGCGTCCAGCTCAGAGATGGTCAGGCCGCAGATATTGCAGGCCCGCAGGCGGGTCTCCAACTGGCTGACCACCTTGTCCCGCTGCTTGTAGAGCGGGCCCACGGCGGCGAGGATGGCGGCGAGCTGTTGGGCGGGGGTCAGGCCGCTCTTGGTGTCCACATGGGCCTTTTTCACCAGGGTCATGTCGTAGATAGAGCCCACCCGGATCATGAAGAACTCGTCCAGGTTGCTGGTGAAGATGGCGGCGAACTTGAGCCGCTCGAACAGGGGGACGGACTCATCCCGGGCCTCGTCCAGCACCCGCTCGTTGAAGCGCAGCCAGGACAGCTCCCGCTCCTGGGTGTAGCGGGTGTCCACGATGGGAAGCTCAGACATGGCGCTCACCTCCCGAGGACCCGGTCCATGAGGTAGCCCTCCCGCACGCCGGTGGAGGAGGCGGAGACCGTCTCCACGCCGTAGGCCTTGACCACCGCATTGAGAAGCAGCAGGCCGGGCAGGAGGGTGTGGACCCGGTCGGGCGCGGCGTGAAGGATCTGCCGTAGGGTGTCCTTGCCGCCTTTCTTGAGCAGCTTATAGAGGGCGCGGATCTCGTCGGCGGTGAGGATACGGCTCTCCGGGTCCTTGCCGAACACGTCCACCGCCAGCTTGGACACCGCCCGGATGGTGCCGCCCACGCCGCACAGGTGCCGGCACGTCAGCCCTCCTGTCCGGACCCGGTCGAGCTCGGCGCTCACGCAGGCGCGGATGGCCCGTCGCTCCTCCGGGGTGGGGAAGAGGCCGTCCACGAACCGGGTGTAGAGGGACAGGGAGCCCATGGGCAGGGAGCAGGCCGAGGTGATAGACATGTCCCGGTAGGACACCAGCTCCACCGAGCCGCCGCCGATGTCGGCCAGCAGGCCGGTGGGCACGCCGCCGGGGAGCACTGCGCCCTTAAAGGAGAGGGCGGCCTCGGTCTCGCCGTCCAGCACCTCCACGGTGACGCCGGTCACGTCCCGGATGGCCTCCACCGCCTCGCCGGTGTTGGAGATGTTCCGCAGCGAGGCGGTGGCGAACACGTGCATCTCCGAGACGGAGAAGTTGCTCAGCAGGGCCCGGTAGCTGGACAGCACCCGGCAGGCCACCAGAATGCCGCCGTCGGACAGCGCCCCGTCTTGGACGTAGCCCGCCAGGCCGGCCATGGTCTTTTTGTTCAGGAGCAGCCGGAAATGCTCCCCTTCGTACTGATAGATGGACAGGCGGATGGTGTTGGAGCCCAGGTCCACAATGCCGCACATCATGATGAATTCCCGCTTTCTGTGGTGATATTGTTGTCCCATTCTACACGCTTTTCCTCCTCCGTGCAACGTGAATCGGACGAATTTACAGAATCTTGACGCTGGCATTGCTGGCTGGAGAGGTTGGCCCGCTGGGTGGCCACCATGGCCAGGTTGTCGCCCAGGATGGTGAAGAAGGCGGCCAGGGTCAGCAGCTCGGCCTCGGTGCTGGTCTGGGCGATCTGGATGGCGATGGCCGCTCCGGCCAGCACCATGGCCTCTCCGTTCACGCACTCCAACGGCGTCATAAAATCACCCCCCTGCCCCTCCAGTCTATGTAGACGGACGGAAAACGGTGTGATAAACTAGGGAAGAAACCACACATTTTAACGGATATGGAGCGGATCAGAGATGGAATACCGGAACATTGAAACGTTGGGGGCGGCGCCCTCCCTGCTGGGCTACGGCTGCATGCGCTTCCCCACTCTGGACGATGAGTCCATCGATGAGCCCCAGGCCCGGCCCCTGTTGGACCGGGCCATCGAGGGCGGGGTCAACTACTTCGACACCGCTTACTTCTACCACAAGGGGGCCAGCGAGAACTTTATGAGCCGGGCGCTGGCCCAATACCCCCGGGGGAGCTACTACCTGACCTCCAAGCTGCCCACGGTGCTGGTCCACGATCTGGACGAGGCCAGGCGGATCTTCGACGAGCAGTGGGAGCGGCTGGACCGGACGTATCTGGACTTCTATCTGCTCCACAACCTGAACGGGGAGCGGTGGCGGCTGCTGCGGGACCAGGGGGTGGTGGACTGGTGCCTGGACCTCCAGCGGCAGGGGCTGTTCCGCCGGTTCGGCTTTTCCTTCCACGGCAGCTACGACGAGTTCGAAGAGATCCTGACCGCCCGGGAGTGGGATCTGTGCCAGCTCCAGCTCAACTACATGGACACCAACGAGCAGGCGGGGCTGCGGGGCTATGCCCTCACGGAGAAGCGGGGCGTGCCGCTGGTCATCATGGAGCCGGTGAAGGGCGGGGCTCTGGCCAACCCGCCGGCGGAGGCCATGGAGCTGTTCCAGCGGGCCCGGCCAGGGGCCTCGGCCGCCTCCTGGGCCCTGCGCTGGGCGGCCAGCCTGCCCAATGTGATGACGGTGCTCTCCGGCATGTCCACCCTGGAGCAGGTGGAGGACAACCTGGCTACCTTCAACGCCTTCCGGCCCCTGGACGAGGGGGAGCGGGCGGTGGTGGAGCAGGCGGCGGCCGTCTACCTCCGGAGGGTCCGCAACGGCTGCACCGGCTGCCGGTACTGCATACCCTGCCCGGCGGGGGTGGATATCCCGCGGAATTTTACGCTGTGGAACGAGTACGGCATCTATGGCAACGAAAAGCAAACCGCGTCCCGCTGGAGGGATCTGGAGGAGGAGCGCAAGGGGAAAAACTGCCTCTCCTGCGGCCGGTGCGAGGCGGCCTGCCCCCAGCATCTGTCCATCCGGGAGGACCTGAAACGGCTCCAGACCGAGCTGGACGGCCTGCTTTGAGTGCGTGAGACAGACAGCGCCCCCGGCCATTCCCGGCCGGGGGCGCTGCGGGTCAGGGGGCCAGGTCCTGGGGCGAGGCGCCCTGTCCCAGCCGGCTGACAAAGGCCTGCATCTCCGACTTGGAGGTGATGCGGTGCGTCTGGTCGATGACGTCCCGCTGCTGATCGGGAGAGAGATGGGCAAAGCGCTCCATGGCGGGGACGTCCTGGGCCAGGGCCATGCCCAGGCCCATCGGCAGGTCAGCGAGGGGATTCAGGGAGTTCATGAGCAAGCTCTCCTTTCCAAATCGGATGAGATCAGTTTGCCCCAACCGGCCTAAAAGCGCAGTGGAAATTCATTCCACTGCGCTTTTCCGGATGCAATCAATCGTAAGGTACGGCCTGGAGGTTGGCTAGGCCGAAGGCGGCGCCGGTGTAGACCACATCGGCCTGGATCTGGGCGATGTATTGGCTGTTTCCGGGGCTGGCGTTGGGGATATAGGCCGCGCCGAAGACCGCGCCCAGGGCGTCGCCCTCTGTCAGGAAGGAGACGACAGCGCCAAAGCCGCAGGGGCCGGTATAGGTCTGCTCCTCGGGGACGGCATAGGACACGGAGCCGCCCTCCGCCTGAACGGTGAGGGTGCGGGAGGGCTCATCATACAGGTATTCCACCGACTGGTCCAAAATGGCCCGGTAGTCGTCGGGGGCAAAGTAGTTGTCGGTCCACACGCCGCTGTCGCCGAACTCGATGATGTGCAGCTCCTCCACGGACACTCCGGTACCCGAGCCCACCGATAGGATGAGGGCCAGCTCCAGGTCCATGTCGGCGTCAAAGTCGCCGTAGGCCATACGGGGAAGGATGACCCCGGGCGTGAGCCAATTGAGATCGAAGTGCTCCCACTTTTCCCCCACCCGCAGGATGAGGGTATTGGCTTTGGCGGGGTTCAGGCCGTAGAGCCAGGTGTCGGCCTCGGGGAGCTGGGCCACCAGGTAGAGGGGCTCGGTCCCCTGGGCCACGGCGGCGCCGTCGGACAGCTCAGTGGGGAAGTCGGCCAGGGTCAGGGTGCCCAGGTCCCCATCCCAGCCCCCGGAGGTATCGGTGGGCGCAAGGGTGGGCGTCGGCTCTGCAGGCAGGGAGGGCGTGGGTGTGGGTGTGGGCGTAACCTCTGGCGCAGGGCTGTCGGGGACGGCGGGGGTGGTGCTGGCCAGCGGCTGGCTGGAGACAGGGCCGGGCGAGCTGCCCTCCGGGCTGGGGAACCCGGTCTCCGTATTTCCGGTGCAGCCGGACAGGACAAAAAGCGCAGCACACAGCAGCGCAAACTTTTTCATGGGAGGGTCCTCCCTTCAAATCGGAGACGGATGTTTGTTTGGATGATACCCGATTATACCCGTTTTAGAGGCAGAAGACAACTACAAACAGGTGAAAAAGGATGAAGAAAAAACGGATTTACATCCTGTTCACAGTTACGAGAGACGGGATAGCTTCTGCCGGCAGATCTGCCGGTAGAGCAGCAGGGCCAGCCCGCAGGAGAGCAGCTCGGACAGGAGGAAGCACAGCCACATGCGCTCCGGGGCCAGCAGCCCCAGGGCCAGAGCGGCGGGGAGGACCAGGAGGATCTGCCGGGCGAGGGAGACCGCCAGGCTGCGCAGGGACTCTCCCACGGCCTGAAGCACGGCGCACAGCACGATGGAGACGCCTGCAAAGGGGAAGGACAGGGCGATCATCCGCAGGGCGGGTACGCCGGCGGCCAGCACCTCCGGCTCGGCGTTGAAAAGCGCCAGAAAGAACCCGGGCAGGCACAGCAGGAGCAGGGTCCCCGCAGCCATAATGACCACGGCGATGCACAGGGCGAAGCGGGTCAGGCCGGTGATGCGCGCCCGGTGCCTGGCCCCGTAGTTGTAGCCCACCACCGGGATCATGCCGTTGTTCAGGCCGTGGACCGGCATGAAGATGAAGGACTGGATCTTGAAGTAGGCCCCCAGGATAAAGACGGCGGAGGAGGAGAACAGGGCCATGATCTTGTTGAGCCCCAGGGTCATGAAGGTGGCCAGGGACTGCATGACGATGGCGGGCAGGCCGATGCGGTAGAGCTCGGCGATCACCTCTTTCTGGGGCCGGAAGCCCTTGGGGGAGAGGGCGACCGTCCGGCACCGGGCCACCAGGACGAAGCCCACGGTCATGCCGGTGAGCTGGCCCATGACGGTGGCGGCGGCGGCACCCGCCACGCCCAGGGCGGGGAAGGGGCCCGGGCCAAAGATGAGCAGGGGGTCGAAGATCAGGTTGACTACCGCCCCCACCCCCTGGATGACCATGGGGCCTACGGGGTCGCCGCTGGCCAGGAGGATACGCTCGGTGACAAACTGCATGGTCATGCCGATGGAGCAGCCGGTGACGAGGGAGAGATAGCGCGCCCCGTAGCCGGCCACGGCGGCGCTGTCGGTGAAAAAGCCAAAAAAGGGGCGGGTCAGGAACAGCCCGAAAAACAGGAAGAGCAGCCAGGATAGCAGATAGACAAACACGCCGTTCATGGCCACGGCGTTGGCGCCCTCCGGGTCCTGCTGCCCCAGGCGGCGGGAGAGCAGGGCGTTGACCCCCACGCCGGTGCCCACACAGACGGCCACCATGAACATCTGCACGGGATAGGATAAGGAGAGGGCCTCGAAGGCCTCCCGGTTGAGCCGGGAGACGAACATGGAGTCCACCATGTTATACAGGGCCTGGATGAGCATGGAGAGCATCATGGGCCAGGCCATGTGGAGGAGCAGAGGCCGCACCGGCATCACGCCCATTTTATTTTCTTCCATGGCGCACCTCCTCCGTTGGATAAAAGGCAAGGGCGGCCGCGCCGCCCTTGCCGGGGTTGGAGTGGGAGAAAGGGACGGGCTCAGACTCCCATAGTGGGCTCCACCCGGAGATTGCGCAGAGTGAAGGAGCCGCCCGCGTAGTCGATGTCGGCCAGGACGTTGGCAAAGTGGGAGAGCTGGTCCACCCGGGCCCCCAGGACCATAGTAAATACGCCGTCCTGGCAGCGGAAGAAGCCGCTGTCCAAAACAAGCCGCCCGGCGCCGGAGCCCTGAGGCAGTTGGTATACGGCGCTGGTCCGGCCGTAGGACAGGGTGACGGAGCCGTTTTCCCGCCGGACTTCCACCTGACTCAGCACCCGGTCGGCGCAGGCGTCTTTGGTGACGGCGCAGTCGGACCAGCGCTGACCGTCCCAGGCATAGATGTGCAGGTCATAGACCAGGTGGTCCTCGTCGGCGTCGCGGAGGTAGCGGACGGCCAGCTCCTCCGCCCCGTCGCCGTCCAGGTCCATCCACCACAACTCGGGCAGGACGGCCTGGGGCTGGGCCCGGTAGACCTGCTCAAAGGCGGCCAGGGTCTCCCCGCGGCGCAGCAGGACCACGTCCTCCCCGGCCACGCCGTAAAGGGAGATGTCCGGGTCCTTGAGATGACACAGCATGAAACACTGCTCCCCAGTCCCCGACAGGTCCTCCGCCGCAGCCAGGGCGGTGGGCAGGTCACCCGCGGTCAGCCGCTCCCACCAGGGGGCGTCCGGATCGGAGGTGGGCTCCGGTGTAAATGAGGCCGTGGGGGCCGGCGGGGAGGAGGGGGAGGCGGCGGTTTCGCCCCCGCTCTTGCAGGCGGCCAGCAGGAGCAGCAGGGTCAGGACCCAAACCAGCCGTTTCATACCATCACAGCTCCTTTACATAGCGCAGATCCACGCAGACGGCGTCCGGAGGAAAGGGAATGTCGGTGTGGGTGCCGTCCCAGGCGAAGCCATGGGCGGCATAGAACCGGCGGGCCTTGGCGTTTTCCCGCAGCACGAGGACGAAGGCGTTTTGATGCCCGGCTGTCCGCAGCCGGGTCAGGGCCTCTTCAAAGAGCCTTCCGCCGTAGCCCTTGCCCCGCTCCGCCGGGTGGGTGTAAAAGGAGATGATCTCTCCCCAGCCCTCATAGCCCCGGGCATCAAAGGTGCACGCCGAACCGGCATTGTAGCTTTCCATCCGGGCGGGACCATAGTTGACGCAGGACACCGGCTCCCCGTCCCGATAGAGCAGCAGGCCGCGGCACCGGCCGGTCTGGTAATCCTCCCGGAAGTATGGGACCCAGCGGTCGTCGGTGATCTCCCGGGCCATGTAGTCGTCGGGCACATAGCCCCGATACGTATCCCGCCAGCCGAGGGCGTGAATGAGGCTCATGGCCCGGAAGTGCTCGTCGGAGCAGGCGTCCACAAAAGCAAGCGTGCTCATACGGCGGCGGGCGCCTGCTCCGCCGGAGCGGGCGCAGCGGAGCCTTCCCCCTTGGCCAGGGCCCGGGCGTTGGCCAGCATCAGCTTGATGCGGTTTTCCTGGTTGATCTTGGTGGCGCCGGGGTCGTAGTCGATGGCCACGATGTTGGAGTTGGGGTAGTCGTCTTTCAGCTTGCGGATCATCCCCTTACCCACGATGTGGTTGGGCAGGCAGCCGAAGGGCTGGGTACAGACGATGTTGGGCACCCCGGTGTGGATGAGCTCCAACATTTCAGCGGTGAGGAGCCAGCCCTCGCCCATCTTGTTGCCGTCCCCCAGATAGCCCTTGATGTAGTGGTGCAGCTCGTCGAAGTCGCCGGGCGCTCGGAAGCGGCCGGAACGGTTGAGGGCGTCGATCATGGCCCGCTGGTACTTCTTAATGTAGCTGGCGAAGATCTGGCAGAACTTCTGCTTGATCCACCTGCCACCGTAGATGTCCACATCCACGTCCCGGTTATAGATCTTGAAGATGACGAAGTCGGTGAGGCCGGGCACCACCGGCTCGGCTCCCTCTGAGAGGAGGAACTGCTCCAGATTGTTGTTGCCCAGGGGGGAATACTTGACGTAGATCTCACCCACCACGCCCACCCGGACCTTGGGCTCGCCGGCCACCGGGATGGCCTGGAAGCGGTCGATGATGCGGTCGAAGTTGGCGATCATGGACTTGTAGCTCATGCCCTTGCCCCGGCCCATATCGTCCAGCAGGAAGTCCATGCACACGCGGATGGCCCGGTCGGTGTCGCCGGGGTTTACCTCGTAGGGACGGACCTGGTTGGAGACGTTCATCAGAAGATCGCCGTAGAATACGGCGTAAAGGGCCTTGCGGATGAAGGGCAGGGTGAGGGAAAAGCCGGGGTTTTTCTCCAGGCCGGACAGATTCACCGAGATGACGGGGACGAAGGCCAGATCGGCCTTCTCCAGCGCCTTGCGGAGCATGTGGATGTAGTTGGAGGCCCGGCAGCCGCCGCCGGTCTGGGTGATGACCAGGGCGACCTTGTGGGGGTCGTACCTGCCGCTTTTCACCGCGTCGATGAGCTGGCCGATGACCAGGATGGCGGGGAAGCAGGCGTCGTTGTGGACGTATTTTTGTCCGTAGTCCAGGATGCTCTTGCCGGAGGTGTTGAGCATCTCCACCTTGTAGCCCATGGTCTGGATGACCCGCACCAGCATGGCGAAGTGCATGGGGAGCATCTGGGGCACCAGCAGGGTGTACTCCTCCTTCATCTCCTTGGTGAACAGGAGGCGGCCGGTATTGTCGTAGACTAATTCTGCCATAACACGTTGATCCTTTCGTCTGCGCGTATCGAGATCCAAAGACCGGGCGGGGCCTCAGCCGGCGGCCTCCCGGCCCGGAGCGCCGTCCCTGGCCCTGCGGGCGTCCATGGCGGCCATCAGGGACCGGATGCGGATCTTCACCGCGCCCAGGTTGTTGATGTCGTCAATTTTGAGCTGGGTGTACAGCTTACCGCCGCTCTCCAGGATGGAGCGCAGCTCGTCGGTGGTGATGGCGTCGGTGCCGCAGCCGAAGGAGACTAGCTGCACCACCTGCATATCGCTCTGGGTGCAGACGTACCGGGCGGCGTTGTACATCCGGCTCTGGAAGGTCCACTGGTTGAGAACCTTCCGGGGGGCATAGCCCTCCAGGTAGCTCAGGGCATCCTCCGTGACCAGTACGAAGCCGAAGGAGGTGATGAGGTCGTTGATGCCGTGGTTGATCTCCGGGTCGATGTGGTAGGGCCGGCCGCAGACCACGATAATGGGCATGCCGTGCGCCCGGGCGTAGTCGATGTACGCCTTGCCGGTCTGCCGCACGTCCTGGACATAGGCGTCGTAGGCGGCATAGGCGGCGTCCACGGCCCCCTCCGTCTCCCGCTTGGGAATGCCGAAATCGGCCTCCATCATCTTGACCGCCCGCTTTTTGAAGTCCTTGCGCCGCCACAGGCCCACATAGGGGTCCAGGAAGCGGGTCTGCTTCAAAACGGGCATGTTTGCGGCCAGAAGCTCGGGATAGTAGGCCACCACCGGACAGTTGAAGTGGTTGTCCCCAATGCCCTCGTCGTTGTTATAAGACATGCAGGGGTACCAGATGGCGTCCACGCCGGCCTCCACCAGAGCCTCCACATGGCCGTGGAGCAGCTTGGCCGGATAGCACACCGTATCCGAGGGGATGGTGTGCTGGCCCTTGAGGTAGAGCTTTCGGGAGGACTCCGGAGAGAGGACCACCTCAAAGTTGAGCCTGGTGAAGAAGGCGAACCAGAAGGGGAGATTTTCGTACATGTTCAGGCCGAAGGGGATGCCGATGCGACCTCGGGAGCCGTCGCCCTCCCCCTTGCCCTTCAGGGCGCGGAGCTTCTGGTATTTATAGGTCATCAGGTCGGGGTTCTCCACCTTCTCCTTGCCCAGGGGGCGGGAGCAGCGGTTGCCCGAGATGAAGCGTCGCCCGCCGTCAAACTGGTTGACGGTGAGGGAGCAGTGGTTGGTGCACAGGTTGCACGTGACGGGCTTTGCCGCATGGGTAAAGGCCTCCAGAGCCCTGGCGTCCAGCAGGGCGGAGCGCTCCAGCCCCAGGTCCCGGGCGGCCAGGGCGGCCCCGAAGGCTCCCATCAGCCCGGCGATGGTGGGCCGGGTCACGTTGCGGCCCAGCTCCTGCTCGAAGGCCCGCAATACCGCGTTGTTGAGGAAGGTGCCGCCCTGGACCACGATGTGCCGGCCCAAGTCGTCGGCGTTGGCGGCCCGAATGACCTTGTAGACGGCGTTCTTTACGATGGAGATGGACAGGCCGGCGGAGATGTCCTCCACGCTGGCTCCGTCCTTTTGGGCCTGCTTGACGCTGGAGTTCATGAACACAGTGCACCGGGAGCCCAGGTTCACCGGATGCTTGGCGAACAGGCCCAGCCGGGAGAACTCCGCGATCTCGTAGCCCAGAGCCCGGGCGAAGGTCTCGATGAAGGAGCCGCAGCCGGAGGAGCAGGCCTCGTTGAGCATGATGGAGTCCACCGCGCCGTTGCGGATCTTGAAGCACTTCATGTCCTGGCCGCCGATGTCGATGATGAAGTCCACGTCGGGCTGAAAGTGGGCGGCGGCGTTGTAGTGGGCCATGGTCTCCACCAAACCCAGGTCACAGCCGAAGGCGTTTTTGATCAGGTCCTCGCCGTAGCCGGTGACGGCCGAGCCACGGATGACGATGCGGCTGCCGCACAGGGCGTAGATCTTCTTGAGCTGGTCCAGCACCACCGCCACGGGGTCGCCCCGGTTGGACTGGTAGTAGGTGTATAGCAGACCGCCGTCGGGGGCGATGAGCGTCAGCTTGGTGGTGGTGCTCCCGGCGTCGATGCCCAGATAGGCGTCGCCGGAATAGGTGTTCACATCCACCTCGGGGGGGTGGTTGGCGTCGTGCCGGGCCAGGAAGGCGTCAAAGTCGGCCTGATCGGTGAACAGGGGGGGCATGGTGTCCACCGTATTGGTGGCGTCCACGCTCTCCTCCAGCTTTCTCAGCAGTTCGTCGAAGGGGTGCTCGGCGTAATCCGAGGCGCACAGGGCCGCGCCGATGCCGGCGAAGCAGTCTCCATCGGCCGGGAAGACGGCGTGCTCCCCGTCCAGATGCAGGGTCTCCACGAACCGCTCCCGCAGGCCGTAGAGGAAGTGCAGCGGGCCGCCCAGAAAGACGATCTTGCCCTTGAGCGCACGGCCCTGGGTGAGGCCGGCCACGGTCTGGTCCACCACGGCCTGGAAGATGGAGGCCGCCACGTCCTCCTTCCGCCCGCCCTGGTTGAGGATGGGCTGAATGTCGCTTTTGGCGAACACGCCGCAGCGGGAGGCGATGGGGTAGATCTTCTCGTGCTTCAGGGACAGCCGGTCCAGCTCGTCGATGGACACGTTCATCAGCGTGGCCATCTGGTCGATGAAGGCCCCGGTGCCGCCGGCGCAGGAGCCGTTCATGCGCTCTTCCAGGGCGCCGCCGAAGAAGATGATCTTGGCATCCTCGCCGCCCAACTCAATGACGGCGTCGGTGCCCGGTATGTAGGTGTTGACGGCGGCGGCGGTGGCGTAGACCTCCTGCACGAAGTCGATGCCGGCAGCCTTGGCCACGCCCAGGCCGGCCGAGCCGGTGATGACCAGGCGCACGTCCTTGCCCGCCAGCTTGTCCTGGATGCTGTGCAGAGTCTCGCAGGCCCGCTCCCGGGCCTTGGAGTAGTGCCGCTCATAGGAGCGGAACAGCAGCTTGTTCTGTTCGTCCAGCACCACCACCTTGACGGTGGTGGAGCCGATGTCGATGCCGATACGAAGGCTCATAGGTTCACCTCAAGACGCCGGAGAACCCCGGCGAAACATGTTTTCGTGGCCTCTATCATATAACAAATCGACAGCGTTTACAATAAAAAAGTGTAAACAAAAAGCAGAAAAACCTAGGGAAATAGAGGAATATATAAGGCAGGCCACCGAAGTCATTTTTATGGGATATTGGGATCCATGAATGCCCTCTTCCACACGTATGCGGGTGAGGGCGTGCACTGAATCCGATATAAAAAGTACCGGGAGAGAGACGGACTGCCCCCGTCTCTCTCCCGCTGTTTGCTCCAACTATTTTGAGGCCGCCGGAATTTCCACGTATGCGTATAGTAAAATTTCTTGTTAGGCCGCTTGGTAGGCCGTTATAGTTCCGGTCGGCGTTATGTGAACGTGAATCGTCAGGTAGAGTTCATTGTAAACCGCGTCAGCTATGTCAATGTATACATCCTCACCATAATCAAAGGTTGAGTATACGTAGAACAAGTCATTTTTAAAAGTAACATTTGTGCTTGTGATCTCTGCGTGACTAGATGTGTTTGAAACCAGCCCCACCACTGCCACATACATCGTATCCACTGTGTTACCAGTAGTTTTAGAGCGAATATTGAAGGTAAAGGTCTTAGACACCTCGTGTTCATCATAAGCGAACGGCGTGATTAAGTTGCTGCCATCAGTAACTTCAACTAACTCCAGATAGTACGGACTGTCAATCGGGGATATAGCCAAGGCCGCTGTAGTGAATAGCGAAAAACATGCTACAAGTGTTAATAGAACTGCAATTGTTTTTTTCACTTTAATTCCTCCTTGACGTTATATGTAAAAGGCGAATTTTTAAATACTTACGCTTTGCCTAAACTAATTGTTCCGTTCGTGGAAATCGTTACAAAATAGCTACAATAAACTCGATGATATACTTTGTCTGTTAGTGTAATATCAGCGGTATTGCCATTAATTGAAACCCCTGCATTAAACAGGCCTTTTTCAAAGGTAACATTTACGCTCGTAATCTCTGCGTAATTATATACATTTGAGACCAAACCTACTACCGACACATACATCGTATCTGTTGAAACAGTTACTTCAAAATTTTCCTCCACTTGTCTCTCGTCGTAAGAAAAGGGAACAATTGAATTATCACTTGCGGCAGCCATGGGGCTAATTACGGAAAAGCAAACTGTTAAAAACAGAAGTAATACAACCGATCTTTTCATTTTTCTAACCCCCATTTCTGTTTTACCTGTACAGATGGTAAATCATTTACCTATATCGAAAACACCGGAATCGCCTCCTTGTAATTAATTTGGCTATTTAAAGTGCACTAATTTATGTGCCAATGCGATCTATTTGTTTGTGCAAATTATAACATATTTTTGGAAAATTGCAAGATATGATATACAGTTTAGGAAATTTTTCTCTTGCTTTATATAGATGATTCGTTTAAACTAAAATTGTACAAGGTTAATCAGTCAGGATTATGAAAGGAGACTACAGATGAAAAATGCAAAGTGGTTATGTCTTTTACTAATCGTGACGGCCGGGTTGACTTCATGCCGCACGGCACAAGAAAAAATGGATTTTACCATTTCAGCGCACCATTATAACTGTACTCCCAGCGAGATCGTCAGCTTTTTGAACGACGCCAATGAGGATGAGAGCGCTGTCATTCCGGATTTTGTAGCATCCAAGGAACAGATTCCAATTACCGGCGAGGACGGCACTCTGGACGCCTATCTCACGTTTACAACCGATGAAAGCGGGTACACGACGGAAATCAAATTTTATTTTCCGTCTCCCGAGGCAGTGGAAAAAGGGAGCCGCTATCTGAGCTTACTATTCACAGAGATACTGGGCGATGAGGAGGCCTCGGCCGAGTGTGTGGAGCTGATATTGGAATCTCGCCGGAACGAGGGGATGGGCATGACCAAGCAGGAAAACGGAAGCAGCATAACGTCCATGATGACGAAGGGCTCCACGACGGTACGCATGGTTCCCGACTAAAAATAGGGCGTCCAGGGCACCGCGCGGTTTTGCGTTCGTAAAATGAAAAGGAGAGACGGGCTGCCGTCTCTCCTTTTACGATCAGAGGGGATGTTTTGCCGCGCCGGAGGAAAAGATGTCAGCTCAGGGCGTCCTTGATGGAGTCGTAGACCGCGTCCTGGTTTTCGCACATGACCAGCAGCACGGTGCCGTCCTCCAAGGTGCCTACCTTGGCCTCCTTAGCGATCTCGTACTGATCGGCCAGGTACTGTTCAAAGCTGCGCTTCTGGTTTTCCACAAAGCTGTTGAGCCCCTCCAGCACCAGGTCCTCCTTGCCAGCGGCGGGCAGGATGGCGGCTACGCCGTAGGCCCGGACGTTCATGGCGGAGACCGAGATGGCATAGGCCGTCATGTCCTCCTCGGATACGTTCAGCAGGCCGAAAATCAGCTCGGCCATGTCATCGTCGGACGAGGTGAGGATGGTGTTGTACTCGTTGTCCTCCTCGCTCCGGGCTCCCTCGATGGCGGCCTTGTAGGCGGCGGTCATCTCCTCGGGGGTCTTGGGGCTCTCGGCGGGCTTGCCGTCGGCGCAGCCGGCGAGGGCCAGCGCCAGCAGCAGAGCGGACAGGGTCAGGGAAAGCGTGCGTCTCATGCGCGGGGTTCCTCCTTTTTCATTGGTGTGGACGGCGCAGGCGGGATGGCGGGGGGATCGGACTCCGGAGGCAGGACGGTGAGGGCCACCTTTCCCTCCCGGGCATCCGCCAGCAGGGCGGCCCCCTGCTTCAGCGTCCCGGAGAGCAGCAGCTCGGCGGCGGGGTCCTCCACCTGGGCCCGGATGGTGCGCCGGAGGGGCCGGGCTCCGTAAGCCGGGTCGAAGCCGTCCCGGGCCAGCAGGTCCAGGGCCTCCTCGCCGGTGCGCAGGGCCACCCCCAGCTTCTCCAGACGCTGCCCGACCGTGTCCAGCATCCGGCGGGCAATGTCTCGGATCTCCGGGCGGGTAAGCTGACGGAAGACAATGACGTCGTCCAGCCGGTTCAGGAACTCCGGCCGGAAGACCTTTTTCAGGTCCCCCAGAATGGCCTCCCGCAGTTCCTCCACCGGCCGAGTCTCCCCAGAGCCGGCGGCGGAGAAGCCCAGCCGGCTGCCCTTGGCGGTGATGCGGGTGGCCCCCACGTTGGAGGTCATCACCACCACCGTGTTGCGGAAATCCACCTTGTGGCCCTGGGCGTCGGTGAGGACGCCGTCCTCCATGATCTGGAGAAGGATGCCCCACACGTCGGGATGGGCCTTCTCGATCTCATCGAAAAGGACCACAGAATAGGGCTTGCGCCGCACCTTTTCAGTGAGCTGTCCCCCTTCGTCGTGGCCCACATAGCCCGGCGGGGCGCCCAGAAGCCGGGAGACGGTGTGCTTTTCCATATACTCCGACATGTCGAAGCGGAGCAGGGCCTCCCCAGTGCCGAACAGGGCGGCGGCCAGGGCTTTGCACAGCTCGGTCTTGCCCACGCCGGTGGGGCCCAGAAAGAGAAACGCGCCGGTGGGCCGGTCCGGGTCCTTCAGCCCCACCCGGCCCAGACGGACCGCGCGGGCCACTGCCCGCACCGCCTCGTTCTGACCCACCACCCGCCGGTGGAGCTCCTCCTCCAGATGGAGAAGCCGCTCCGACTCGGCCTGGGTCAGCGTGGTGACCGGGATGCCGGTCCAGCCTGCCACCACGGCGGCCACGTCCTCGGCCGTCACCTGGTTGACGGTATGGTCCAGATGCCACAGGGAGCGCTGCCGGGACAGCTCCCGGCGGAAGTCCCGCTCGGCGTCCCGGAGCATGGCGGCCTTCTCGAAGTCCTGGCCCCGGATGGCCTCCTCCTTCTCCCGGGCGGCCCGGTCAGCCCGCTCCTCCAGCTCCCGCAGGTCGGGGGGCGTGGACAACTTCTCCATCCGAACCCGGGAGGCGGCCTCGTCGATCAAGTCCACCGCCTTGTCGGGGAGAAAACGGTCGGTGAGGTAGCGGCAGGACAGGGAGACGGCGTGCTCCAGCGCCTCGTCGGTGATGGTCAGCTTGTGGTGGGCCTCGTAGCGGTCCCGCAGGCCCCGGAGAATGGCCAGGGCGGTGTCCGGATCGGGCTCATGGACGGTGACGGGCTGAAAGCGCCGCTCCAGCGCGGCGTCTTTTTCGATATACCGGCGGTATTCGTCCAGCGTGGTGGCCCCCACCACCTGGATCTCCCCCCGGCCCAAGGCGGGCTTGATGATGTTGGCCGCGTCGATGGCACCCTCAGCGCTGCCCGCCCCCACGATGGTGTGCAGCTCATCGAGAAAGAGGATTACGTCCCCAGCCCGGCGGACCTCGGCCAGCACGTTTTTCACCCGCTCCTCAAACTCGCCCCGGTACTTGGTGCCCGCCACCATGCTGGACAGGTCCAGGGCCATGACCCGCTTGCCCCGCAGGTCCTCGGGCACCTCGCCGGAGATGATGCGCCGGGCCAGGCCCTCGGCAATGGCGGTCTTGCCCACGCCGGGTTCCCCGATGAGGGCGGGGTTGTTCTTCTGCCTCCGGGCCAGGATCTGGATGACCCGGCGGATTTCTTCCTCCCGGCCGATGACCGGGTCCAGGGCGCCATTGGCCGCCATGCGGGTCAGATCCCGGGAGAACTGGTCCAGCAGCTTGGTGTCCCCCCGCTCGGCGTAGTCCCGCTCCGGCTTGGGCCGGCCGGGGCTGCGGAAGGGGGGCGTGGGCTCCCCGCCCAGAGCGCTCATCAGGTCGTCGTAAAGCCGTTTGAGCTCCACGCCGCTGCCCGCCAGGATCCGGGCGGCCACGCCGTCCCCCTCCCGCAGCAGGCCCAGCAGCAGGTGCTCGGTGCCCACGTAGCGGTGGCCCAGTCCGGCGGCCTCCGACATGGCCAGCTCAATGATCTTTTTGCAACGGGGGGTCAGCCCCTGGGAGGGCATGGGGACCGGGGCTCCCACCCCCACCAGCCGGGCAATGGAGCTGCGGATGGTCTCGGGCTCCAGACCGGCGTTGCGCAGCACCTTGGCGGCCACGCCCTGCCCCTCCCGGGACAGGCCCAGCAGCAGGTGCTCGGAGCCCACGTAGCCGTGACCCAACTGGGCGGAGGCCTCCTGTGCCAGACGCAGGGCGGCCTGGGCCCGCTGGGTGAATCTGTTTTCGCTGATGGAACTCACTCCTTGGAGGCGCGCCCGGACTGGGAGGCGCGCGGTGTGTTGGCCGAAGCCGGGCCCGGAAGCGCCCGGATGCGGGGCAGCCGGGCGGCATGGGCCGCGCTGTGGGAGGCCCCCTCCAGCTCGGGGGTGAGGGAGCCGGCCAGCTCGGCGGAAAAGCGGTTTTTGGATTCGCTCATAAAAACACCTCTTAAAACAGGGCGGAGAGGGAACAGAAGGTATTGTGCCCGGTTCGGGTCGGTCTAAAAAGCTCCGGATCAAGAAAATTTTGCCATAAAACAACAGGCTGGCCGTTTAACGCCCCTCTAAGAAGAATATACCCGGGCAAAAGAGGATTTAGGACGGGAATTTTGAAGAAAATAAAGATTGCAATTTCAAAAAACTGTGGTAGAATGAAGTCACATTGATATTTGGAGGTGTTTCCAATGGCCTATGTCATCAGCGATGCTTGCGTCAGCTGCGGCGCCTGCTCGGATACTTGCCCCATGGGCGCTATCTCTCAGGGCGATTCCCAGTATGTGATCGACGCCAATACCTGCATCGACTGCGGTTCCTGCGCCGATGCCTGCCCCACCGGAGCTATCTCCCAGGGCTGAGACGCAGAGCTACATACGCACATGAAACAGCGGCGCGCCATTGGCGCGCCGCTGTTTTTCTCTTGCTCCGGGGAACGGAAGGACTTTACAAAACCCTCCTGCACCGGATATACTGGAAGCAGACGGGCCCGTGCCCGTCGGAATATGCATATTTGGGGGACGCTATGAAAAAACAGGATGGAAAACAGCTTCTGCTGGTGGGCTTCACTCTGTTCTCCATGTTCTTCGGAGCAGGCAACCTGATCTTTCCCCCCGGACTGGGGGCCCAGGCGGGGATTCACACCTGGCCGGCCATGGCCGGCATGGCCATCAGCGCCGTGGGCCTGCCCGTGCTGGGGGTGGTGGCGGTGGCCCGCTCGGGCGGGCTGGATGCCCTGGGCGGCCGGGTCCACCCGATGTTCGCCCGGGTGTTCACTGTGGCGGCCTACCTGGCCATCGGGCCCTGCCTGGCCATTCCGCGCACGGCCAGCACCTCCTTTGAGATGGCGGTGCCCCCCTTTGCGGGGCCGGATGCCCCGCTGGAGCTGCTTCGACTCCTCTTTTCCCTGGCGTTTTTCACCGGGGCGCTGCTGGTGGCGCTCCGGCCGGAAAAGCTGACGGACCGGCTGGGCAAGGTGCTCTGCCCCATTCTGATCGCCCTGATCGTCGTCACCTTTGTGGGGTGTCTGCTCAACCCGCTGGAGGGGTACGGCCCGCCCCAGACCGCCAGCTATGAGACCCACCCCGTGATTGCCGGGTTCCTAGCCGGCTATCAGACCATGGACACCATCGCCGCGCTGGTGTTCGGCATCGTCATTGCCCTGAATCTGCGGGCCAGGGGCGTCCAGGATGAGCGGGACGTGGTCCGGGGCACCATCCGGGCCGGCTGGGTGGCCGGAGCTATGCTGCTGGCGGTCTACTCCATGCTGGCCCATGTGGGGGCCCTGTCCGGCGGGGCTTTTCCGGGGGCATCCACCAACGGGGCGGTGGTACTGACCAATCTGGTCTCCGCCCTGTTCGGCGTGCCGGGCAGCCTTCTGCTGGCGGCGATCTTCCTCATCGCCTGCTTCAACGTGTGCGTGGGGCTCATCAGCTCCTGCGCGGAGTATTTCTCCGGTCTGTGGCCCCGGCTGCCCTACCGCGCCTGGGCGGCACTCTTCGCGGCGGTGAGCCTGCTCATTGCCAACGCCGGGCTGGACCAGATCCTCCGCGTCTCGGTGCCGGTGCTGAGCATCCTCTACCCCGTGGCCATCGTGCTCATCGCCCTGTCCTTCTTCCAGCGCTGGCTGTGCGGGCTCCGGCTGGTCTACCCCGCGGCCGTGCTGCTCACCGGTGCGGCCAGCATCCTGTATACGCTGCGGGACCTGAAGCTGCTGCCCGCCGGCCTGGGGGATGCGCTGGGACTGCTGCCCCTGGCGGCCCAGGGGCTGGGCTGGCTACTGCCCGCCCTGGCCGGCACGCTTTTGGGGGCGGCGCTGTCGCGGCTGCGCCCCGCCCCTTGACTGCGGCGGCCCGGCCCGCCTTCTGGTGGAGAGCGCGGCGGAGGAAGCGTAAACAAGACGCGCCCCCGGATCACAGATCCGGGGGCGCGTTCGCATGGTTCCGGTTACGGGTTGAGAGGCGTGACGGTGAGGGTGGCCTTGCCGGTGGCCAGGTCCAGCGAGACGCGGTAGACGCCCGGCTCGTGATAGACAAATCCATCCATCTCGGACCGGTCAGTGTAGGTGACCGAGTAGGTCAGGGTGGTCTCGTCCGGGCTGAGGGTCAGATTTTCCAGGTTGGGAGCGGTGCCCCGGGGATTGACCGCCGGAATGCCGTCATCCACCCGCAGAATCCTGCCGTCGGGATAGACCAGAATCAGATCGGGGCCCGCCTTGGCGGGCATGCCGCCGTATTCGCCGTAGAGCACGACGCACAGCTTGGTATCCCAGCGCTTTTCGACGTTGAAGGGAAAGCCGGACGGCCCATCTTTCAGATAGGCGATGGTCTCCTCTTGGCTGGGCCCCTCCAGCTTGGCAACGTTGTCCTTGGCCCGGCTCACCGGCCCGCTCTGCCACAGGCGCAGGAAGGTGACGATGCACTGCTCCCGGGTGTAGAGGCCCAGCGGGGAGAACAGACCATCGCCGGTGCCCCCCATGACCCCCAGCGCCCACATGGCCTCGGCGCTGTCCAGGGCCCAATCGGCCACCTGCCCCGCGTCGGTGAAGGTGTCGGCAAAGCTCGGACCGGCGGCGTCCTCCAGAGAACCGCCGTAGACGGCGTAGGCCCGGCACAGCATAGCCGCCGCCTCCTGCCGGGTGATGGGGGCGTCTGGGTCGAAGGTCCCCCGCTTCAAGCCGGCCTCATTCTCGGTCATCCTGCGGCCGTTGACCACGCCCAGGGAGTAGGCCCAGTCCACATGCCTGCTCACGCCGTCCACAAAGGGGGATTCCAACTGGGGAGCGTCCGGGTCCTGGGCGGCCCGCCAGGTCAGCGCAAAATAGAAATTTTCCACGTCATAGCCGTACTGGGCGGCCAGGAACTGCATGGCGATGGCGGCGAATTCACCCCGGGTGATGTCCTGCTGATAGGCGCTTTGCAGGTCCTCGGGGACAAAGCCCAGGGCGATGGCCTGGTCCAGGCTGTCCTGGGCCCAGTCGGAGGCGGAGGGGTCGGCGGCGAAGGCGGTGCAGAGGCAGGTGAGCAGGGCGGCGGTCAACAGGGCGGCCAGTGTCTTTTTCATGTGCGTTACTCCTTTCCGGCGGGGTGGCCCCGCCCATCGGTCAGACGATTTCCAACAGAAAGCGTCCCACGCTCTCCATGGCCTCGGCGGCCTTTTTCGTGGGGAACATCTGGAACACATGCCACATGTCGGGCCACAGCTCCATCCGGCAGGGGACGCCGGACTGGACCAGCCGGTCCCGCAGGCGCAGGGAATCGGAGAACAGGATCTCGTTCTCACCCACCTGGATGAGGGTGGGGGGGAAGCGGTCAAAGTCCCCGAACAGGGGAGAAAGCAGGGGGGAGGAGAGCTCCTGGCAGGGCGCGTAGGCGGAGCGGACGGCCCGGATATAGTCCATGGTGAGCATGGGGTCGGCGTCCCGGCGGGTCTCGTAGGACCTGCCGCTGGCGGTCATGTCGGTCCAGGGGGAGAAGAGGACCAGCCGCCGGGGCAACAGCCGCCCGGCGTCCCGGAGCTGCATGGCCAGCACCAGGGCCAGGTTGCCGCCGGCGGAGTCCCCGGCCACCACCACCTCCCGGGCCCCGTAGCCCAGGTGCATCAGATAGTCCCAGGCCCGCATGGCGTCCTCCAGGGGGGCGGGAAAGTGGTACTCGGGGGCCAGGCGGTACTCGAAGGAGAGCACCTCGTAGCCGGTGGCATTGGCCAGCTTGGCGGCCAGAATGCGGGAATAGCCCAGGTTGCCGCTGGTATAGCCGCCGCCGTGGCAGTATAAAATGATATGGCGCTTGTCGTGGCCCCGCTCGGGCCGGGTCCAGGCGGCGGGCATCCCGCCCAGATCGAAGGGCTCCCAGCTCATGCCCAGCATGGGCGCCACCAGCCGTCCCAGCAGCTCCTGACCCTTGCGCTGGCGCTCCAGGTCGTCCGGAGCCATGGAGTCGGGGGAGGCGGCGGAGTGGATGGCCCTGAGTGCGCCCATCATGGCGCTGGTGCGCCTCTGCTCAGCGGCCTGTCGCTCCGCGGGGCTGCGGAGCGTTAGTTTTCTCAGCTTGGTCTTTTCCTTGTCCATAATTCCTCCAGACAGGGGGCGGCAGGTGCTCATTCCATATTCTAACACAAGCCGGGGCGGATGAAAAGCCTTCTTGTGCATAAGACGCGGACGTGGTATGATTTATTCCATGAAAAGGAAAGGGGGGGACGACCCTGGCCCGGGAGAAAAAGCAGAAAAAGGACTGGTATCCGCTGGACAACGCCGCCCTGATGTACTCGGCCATCCAGCGGGAGGACTACTCGGCCATCTACCGCTTTTCCGCCGTGATGACCGAGCTGGTGGACCCGGCCGCCCTCCAGCGGGCCATCGACCGGACCATGCCCCGGTTCCCCAGCTTCCGCGTCCGCATCCACCGGGGCGCGTTTTGGTACTACTTCGAGCCCAACGATGCCCCGGGCCCCTTTGTCAAGGAGGACATGCAGAACCCCTGCCAACCAGTGCGCTATCGGGAGGACGACGGCTGGCTGGTCCGCTTTTTCTATTACCATTACCGGATTTCCCTGGAGGTATTCCACGCCGTGTCCGACGGGGCGGGGTCGCTGACCTTTTTCAGGACCCTGCTGGCGGTCTACCTGCGGGAACTGGGCCACGCCGTCCCCGACGCGCAGGGCATCTTGGATGTGGACGAGCCGCCCCGGCGGGAGGAGCGGGAGGACGCCTATCTCCGCTACGCCACCGCCCGGGTGAAGCTGGGCATGGGGGACCGGAAGGCCTATCAGGGCAACGGCACGCCGGAGCCCTTCTACACGCTCAACGTCACCATGGGACTGGTGCCGCTGGACAAGCTGCGCGCGGTGGCCAGGAGCTACGACGCCTCGGTGACGGAATACCTGGCGGCGGTGCTCATCCAGTCCCTGCTGGCCAAGCAGCGTCGGGAGGGGCGGCGGCGGGAGCTGCCGGTGGCCCTGGCCGTGCCCATCAATCTGCGGCCCCACTTCCCGTCCGAGACCCTGCGCAACTTCATTCTGACGGTGCGGCCCTCCATCGACCCGGAGCTGGGGGACTACACCTTTCCGGAGATCGTCCGCCAGGTCCACTACTACATGCGCCTGCACATCAACCGCCAGGAGATGCAGGCGCAGCTCACCCGAAATGTGGGCCTGCGGCGGAACAAGCTGCTCCAGATCGTCCCCATCCCCATCAAGGACCTGGCCATGGCCCTCAGCTACAAGCTGGTGGGCAGCCGGCCGTACTCTACGACCTACACCAACCCCGGAGCCTTCCAGGTCCCAGCCGAGATGGAGCCCCACATCCGGCGCATGGAGGTGGTTCTGGGTCAGTCCTATACCCCGCGAACCAACTGCGCCTCCATCAGCTACGGCAACACCATGGAGATCACCTTCGCCGGTACGGTGAAGGAGACGGACGTGGAGCGGGATTTCTTCCGCCATCTGGTGCGGGAGGGACTCCATGTCCGGATACTTTCCAACCGGGAGGAGTGAAACAAGATGTCCTACTGTGTCAATTGCGGCGTGGAGCTGGACCCCAGCGCCGGAATCTGTCCCCTGTGCCACACCCCGGTAGTGAATCCAGGCCGGCCGGTAGATGAGGAGGCTCCGCCCCCCTTTCCCACCCGGCGGGCCGAGGTCCAGCCGGTGAACAAATGGGAGGTGGCCCTGCTGCTGTCCGCCATGCTGGCGTCGGTGGCCGTGTGCTGTGGGCTGCTGAACCTGTTTTTTCTGCGCTCCGACCGGCCCTGGTCCCTCTACGTCATCGGGGCGGCGGTGATGCTGTGGATCTGGTTGGTGCCGCCGCTGCTCCACCGGACCATGCCCTTGTGGCTGCGGCTGCTGCTGGATGTGGCGGCGGTGGGGGTCTATGTTTACCTCATCTCCATCGACCTGCGGGGCCATGACTGGTATATGGGCCTGGCCCTGCCCATTATCCTCACGGGCGGAGCCATCATGGCCGCCCTGGGCCTGCTGCTGGGCAAGGGACGCCGTTCCATCCTGTCCAGTGTCACCCTTATCATCGGCTCCGTCGGGCTGTTCCTGGTGGGCGTGGAGGTCTTCATCGACCGCTGGCTGTTCGGGCGCTGGACTCCGGGCTGGTCGCTGGTGGTGCTGGCAGTGTGCGCGGCACTGGTCATCCCCCTGCTGGTGGTGCGCCACCGCCCTGCCCTCCGGGAGGAGGCCCGGCGGCGGTTCCATATGTGACGCCGGCATGAATATTCATAGATTTATGAATATTCATGCCAATCGGAGGAAAAATATACGGGAAAAAAGGGGGCATAGTACGCATAGTTATGCAAAATTGCCCTTGCATTTTATACAGGGCCGTGGTATCATAACTCCAACATCGAACGACACGGAGGTTTTTTACCATGGCGGACCAGAAAGAGATCAAAAAAGTCGTACTCGCTTATTCCGGCGGTTTGGATACTTCCATCATCATCCCCTGGCTGAAGGAGAACTACAACGATCCCGAGATCATCGCCGTCTCCGGCGACGTGGGCCAGGGCACCGAGCTGGATGGTCTGGAGGAAAAGGCCATCAAGACCGGCGCTTCCAAGCTGTATGTGGAAGATCTGACGGATGAGATGGTGGACGACGTCATCATCCCCTCCATGATGATGGGCGCCAAGTACGAGGATTACCTGCTGGGCACCGCCTTTGCCCGGCCCATCATCGCCAAGCGCCTGGTGGAGATCGCCAAGGCCGAGGGGGCCGACGCCATCTGCCACGGCTGTACCGGCAAGGGCAACGACCAGGTCCGGTTCGAGCTGGCCATCAAGCGTTTTGCTCCCGAGATGAAGATCATCGCCCCCTGGCGGGAGTGGGACATCAAGGGCCGGGACGAGGAGATCGATTACGCTGAGGCCCACAACGTGCCCTTGAAGATCAGCCGTGAGACCAACTACTCCAAGGACAAGAACCTGTGGCACCTGAGCCATGAGGGCCTGGACCTGGAGGACCCGGCCAGCGAGCCCCAGTATGACAAGCCCGGCTTCCTGGAGATGGGCGTTTCCCCGGCCATGGCCCCCGATGCCGCTGCCTATGTCACCCTGAACTTTGAGAAGGGCTGGCCGGTGGCCATCGACGGCGAGAAGAAGAAGGCCAGCGACATCATCCGCAAGCTCAATGAACTGGGCGGGGCCAACGGCATCGGCCTGCTGGACATCGTGGAGAACCGGCTGGTGGGCATGAAGGACCGCGGCGTGTACGAGACTCCCGGCGGCACCATCCTCTACCGGGCCCACGAGGTGCTGGAGATGATCACCATCGACAAGGACACCAAGCACATGAAGCAGAAGCTGGCGGTGGACTTTGCCGATCTGGTCTACAACGGCAAATGGTTTACCCCTCTGCGGGAGGCCCTGTCCGCCTTTGCGCTCAAGACGCAGGAGCATGTTACCGGTACGGTGAAGCTCAAGCTTTACAAGGGCAACATCATCACCGCCGGCGTCACCTCGCCCGACACCCTGTATTCCGAGAATCTGGTGACCTTCGAGGAGAGCGATTACAACCAGAACGACGCCACGGGGTTCATCAATCTGTGGGGTCTGCCGGACACCGTTCAGGCGCTGCGGGAGCAGGGGAAGCTGAAGTAAAAAGACATGACACACCGGTAGGGCGGGGGCTTGCCCCCGCCATACCTATATATTCGCATAAGGAGCAATCAATATGAAACTTTGGGCAGGCCGGTTCCAGAAAGAGACCGACAGCTTAGTCAACGACTTCAATTCCTCCGTCTCTTTTGACGCGAGGATGTACCGGGAGGACATCGCCGGCTCCATCGCCCACGCCGCCATGCTGGGCAAGCAGGGCATCATCGAGGAGCGTGACGCGGAAAAGATCATCGACGGTCTGAAGGCCATCCTGGCCGACATCGACGCCGGCGGCGTGGAGTTCTCTGACGATAACGAGGACATCCACATGAATATTGAAGTCATGCTCACCAACCGTATCGGCGACACGGGCAAGCGCCTGCACACCGCCCGCAGCCGGAACGACCAGGTGGCCGTAGACTTCCGCCTCTATGTGAAAAAGCAGATCCCCGTCATCATCGGCATGATCCTGGACCTGGAGAAGGTGCTGCTCAAGAAGGCAGAGGCCAACCTGGAGACCGTGATGCCCGGCTATACCCACCTCCAGCGGGCCCAGCCCACCACCTTTGCCCACTACATGATGGCCTACGCCAATATGCTCAAGCGGGACGTGACCCGATTTGAGGACTGCCTGGAGCGGATGGACGAGTGCCCCCTGGGGGCAGGCGCGCTGGCCACCTCCACCTATCCGGTGGACCGGTTCCAGACCGCCGGCGCCCTGGGCTTCCGGAAACCGGTGGACAACTCCATGGATGCGGTCTCCGACCGGGACTACGCCATCGAGTTCCTCTCCGCCTGCTCCCTGCTGATGATGCATCTGTCCCGGTTCTCCGAGGAGCTGATCCTCTGGTGCTCCTGGGAGTTCAAGTTCGTGGAGCTGGACGACGCCTACTCCACCGGCTCCTCCATCATGCCGCAGAAGAAAAACCCCGACGTAGCCGAGCTGGTCCGGGGCAAGACCGGGCGGGTCTACGGCTCTCTGATAACCCTGCTCACCGTGATGAAGGGTCTGCCTCTGGCCTACAACAAGGACATGCAGGAGGACAAGGAGTGCGTCTTTGACGCCATCGACACGGTGGAGATGTGCCTGCCGGTGTTCGCCGCCATGCTGGATACCCTCACCGTCCGGCCCAAGAACATGGCCCGGGCGGCGTCGGGCGGCTTCATCAACGCTACCGACTGCGCCGATTACCTGGTGCGCAAGGGCATGCCCTTCCGGGACGCCTATATGATCGTGGGCCGGCTGGTCAACATGTGCATCAAATCAGGGGATACCCTGGATACCCTGCCGCTGAAGGATTTCCAGTCGGTCTCCGGCGCCTTCGGCCCCGACGTGTACCAGGCCCTGGAGCTGAAAACCTGCGTGGGCGGCCGGAAGGTCTACGGCGGCCCGTCCCCTGAGTCGGTTAAAATGCAGATCGAGAACATTCAGAAGTTCGTGGACGCGCGGGCTTGAGCCCGCCGCCCAGCAGGACAAAGGAAGCGTGGTAGGATGAAACCGAAACTATACATTGACGGCCAGGAGGGCACCACCGGCCTGCAGATCTACGAGCGCCTGGGAGCCCGGGACGACATCGAGCTGCTGCGCATTGACCCGGACAAGCGCAAGGACACCGCCGAGCGCAAGCGTCTCCTGAACGCGGCCGATCTGGTGTTCCTGTGCCTGCCAGACGCCGCCGCCGTGGAGGCGGTGGCGCTCATCGAAAACGAGAACACCCGGGTGGTGGACGCCTCCACCGCCCACCGCACCGCCCCCGGCTGGGTCTACGGCTTCCCCGAGCTGCTGGCTGGCCAGCGGGAGCGGGTCCGGCACGCCAAACGGGTGGCCAACCCCGGCTGTCACGCCACCGGCTTTCTGTCTACCGCCGCCCCCCTGGTGGCCATGGGGGTCCTGCCCCCCGACTATCCGGTGGCCTGCTACTCTCTCACCGGCTACTCCGGCGGCGGCAGGAAGATGATTGCGGAATACGAGGCGGCGGACCGGGCTGCGTCCCTGGACGCCCCCAACATCTACGGCCTCAGCCTGAAGCACAAGCATCTGCCCGAGATGCAGAAGGTGGCGGGACTGAAGGTTCCCCCGGTCTTTTCCCCCATCCTGGGGGATATCTACCAGGGGATGGCCACCTCGGTGCTCCTGCACAACCGCCTGCTACGGGGAAACCCCACGGCGGAGGACCTCTGCGACATGCTCTCGGCCTACTACGAGGGGCAGAAACTGGTAAGCGTGGCCCCCTTCGGCGGTACGACGCCCCGGCTGTCGGCCAATGCCCTGGCCGGGTCCGACCGGCTGGAGATCACGGTGTGCGGCCACGAGGAGCAGACCATGCTGACCGCCCGCTTCGACAATCTGGGCAAGGGGGCCTCCGGCGCCGCCGTGCAGAACATGAATCTGATGCTGGGGTTTGACGAGACCGCCGGATTGGCGGTAGAATGAAAGAAACCATCCGGAAAAAGGAGTGCTGACCAATGAAAATGATTCCTGGCGGCGTGACCGCACCCAGGGGCTTTCAGGCCTCCGGCGTCCACTGCGGGGTCAAGAAGGGCAAGGGCGACGGCAACCAGCCCCCCAAGAGCGGACGGCCCGAGGTGCTGGACCAGAAAAAGGACCTGGCCCTCATCGTCTCGGAAAAGGAGTGCGCCGCCGCCGCCATGTATACCCTCAACCGGGTGAAGGCGGCCCCCCTGTATGTGACCATGGACCACCTGGAAAACGGCGTGGCCCAGGGCATCATCGCCAATTCGGGCAACGCCAACGCCTGCTGCCCCATGAGCCATGAGAACGCCGAGGAGATGTGCGCTCTGGCCGCCGCCGCCACCGGGCTGAAGGCCGCCGACTTCGTGGTGGCATCCACCGGCGTGATCGGCCAAACCCTGAACATCGCCGCCATTGCCCAGGGCGTCCCCGCCGCCGCTGCCGCCCTGTCCCGCAGCGGCTCCGGCGACGCGGCCAACGCCATCATGACCACCGACACGGTGAAAAAGGAGCTGGCCGTCACCGTGGCCATCGGAGGACAGAAGGTGACCATCGGCGCCATCGCCAAGGGCTCCGGTATGATCCACCCCAACATGGGCACCATGCTGTGCTTCCTCACCACCGACTGCGCCATTACCCAGGAAATGCTCCAGGATGCCCTCCATGATATCGTGCCCCGCACCTTCAACCGGGTCACCGTGGACGGGGACACCTCCACCAACGACATGTGCGTCATCCTGGCCAACGGCATGGCGGAAAATCCCCTCATCGAGTGGAAGGACGACAACTACACCGTGTTCTTCAAGGCCCTCAGCGAGATCTGCACCGAGCTGGCCCGCAGCATCGCCGCCGACGGCGAAGGGGCCTCCCGTCTGGTGACCTGTACGGTAATGGATGCCCGCAGCGAGGAGAGCGCCGAGCGCCTGGCCAAGGCGGTGGTGGGCTCCTCCCTGGTGAAGGCCGCCATGTTCGGCGCCGACGCCAACTGGGGCCGGGTCCTGTGCGCCATGGGTTACTCCAAGGCCCCCTTCCGCCCTGAGTTCGTGGATGTCACCTTCCGCTCCGTGGTAGGCGAGGTGACCGTCTGCCGGCAAGGGGCGGGCCTGGACTTCGACGAGGATCAGGCCAAGAGCATCCTCAGTCAGGACGAGGTGGTCATCGAGGTGGACCTCCACGAGGGGGAGCACCAGGCCACCTGCTGGGGCTGCGACCTGACGTATGAATATGTGAAAATCAACGGTGATTACCGCACCTGATCCCACTGTCAGACAAAGGAGTCCTGTTACATGTCCAGTTCCCACGTGGAGCGCGCCCAGGTGCTGGCCGAGGCGCTGCCCTATATCCAGAAATACTACGGCAAGACCATCGTGGTCAAATACGGCGGCAACGCCATGATCTCGGAGGAGCTGCGCCGGGCCGTCATCAGCGACATTATCCTGCTCCACCTGGTGGGCATCCGGGTGGTGGTGGTCCACGGCGGCGGCCCCGAGATCACCGATATGCTCAAGCGCCTGGGCAAGCCGTCCAAATTCGTGGACGGCCTGCGCTACACGGACCAGGAGACCATGGATGTGGTGCAGCAGGTGCTGTGCGGCAAGGTGAACAAGGATCTGGTGGCCACCCTCAACCGCATGGGGGGCCGGGCCCTGGGCCTGTGCGGCATGGACGCTGGGCTGTTCCAGGCCAGGAAGCTGGATGAGAAATACGGTCTGGTGGGCGAGGTGGTCCAGGTAGACCCCGCCGTCGTCAACGACGCCCTGGCGGTGGGCTATATTCCCGTGGTCTCTACCGTGGCCCAGGGAGTGGACGGGGAGACCGCCTACAACATCAACGCCGACACCGCCGCCGCCAAGCTGGCGGTAGCCCTCCACGCTGAGAAGCTGATCCTGCTCACCGACGTGCGGGGCCTGCTCCGGGACCCCAAGGATGAGGACACCCTCATCCCCGAGGTGGGGCTGTCCCAGGTCCCCGGCCTGGTGAAGGACGGGGTGATCCAGGGGGGGATGATCCCCAAGGTGGACTGCTGCGTGGAGGCCGTGCGCTCCGGCGTGAAGAACACCATTATCCTGGACGGGCGCATCCCCCACTCCATTTTGATCGAGCTGCTGTCCGATTCCGGCATCGGCACCATGCTGCTGTGAGGTGAAACCATGGATTTTCAGGAACTCAAGGCTCTGGACGACCAGTATGTGATGCATACCTACGGCCGCTTCCCGGTGGATGTGGACCACGGGGAGAACGCCACCTTGTACGACGCCCTGGGCCGGAGCTACATCGACTTTTCCAGCGGCATCGGGGTCAACTCCATCGGCTGCGCCCATCCCAGGTGGACGGAGGCCATCATGGAGCAGGCCATGAAGCTGGGGCATATCTCCAATCTGTTCTACACCGAGCCCTGCGCCCGGCTGGCCAAGGTGCTGTGCCAGCGCGCGGGCATGTCCAACGTGTTTTTCGGCAACTCCGGCGCGGAGGGCAACGAGGGGCTCATCAAGCTGGCCCGGAAGTACAGCTTTGACAAGTACGGCAAGGGCCGGGGCACCGTTCTGACCCTAAAGCAGTCCTTCCACGGCCGGACGCTGAACACCTTGGCTGCCACCGGCCAGGAGGTGTTCCACAACTATTTCTTCCCCTTTCCCGACGGCTTCCGCTACGCCGCCCCCACCATGGATGGGGTGAGCGAGGTGGCGGGACATGACGTGTGCGCCGTCCTGATGGAGCTGGTCCAGGGGGAGAGCGGCGTCTACCCGCTGGACCAGGGTTTTGTCCACGATCTGGCGGTGCTGTGCGCCGAGCGGGATTGGCTGCTGCTCATCGACGAGGTCCAGACCGGCATTGGCCGCACCGGAACCCTGTTCTGCTACCAGCAGTACGGCATCCTGCCCGACGCGGTGTCTTTTGCCAAGGGGATCGCCGGGGGCCTGCCCATGGGCGGCTTCCTGGCCAGCGACAAGTGCCGGGACGTGCTGGGGCCGGGCACCCACGGCTCCACCTTCGGGGGCAATCCGGTGTGCGCCGCGGCGGCCCTGGCGGTGCTGGACGTGCTGGACGAGGATACCATCTCCGCCGCTACTGACAAGGGCCGGTATATCCGCAATGCTATCGCGTCCATGGCCCTGCCCTGTCTGGGGGCCACCCGCGGCCTGGGCCTGATGATCGGTGTGGAGGTCAAGGGGGACAAGACCAACAAGGAGCTGGCCGCCAAGCTCATCGAAAACGGCCTGCTGGTGCTCACCGCCGGCCCCGCCCTGCGCTTCCTGCCCCCGCTGACCATCACCCAGGCGGAGATGGACAAGGGACTGGAGATTTTGGAAAAGACCCTGAAAGAGGTGTGAGAAATGAAGAAGGATTTGCTCAAGCTGCTGGACCTGACCCGGGAGGACATCACCAAGATCCTCAACGTGGCCGACCAGATGAAGTACAACCAGAAGCATGGCCTGACCCACAACTATCTCCAGGGCAAGACTCTGGCCATGATCTTTGAAAAAAACTCCACCCGGACCCGGGTGTCCTTCGAGGTGGGGATGTACCAGCTCGGCGGCCACGCCTTGTTCCTCTCCGGCAAGGAGAGCCAGATCGGCCGGGGCGAGCCCATCGAGGACACCGCCCGGGTGCTCTCCCGCTACTGCGACGGCATCATGATCCGCACCTACGGTCAGGACGAGGTGGAGGAGCTGGCCAAGTACGCCTCCATCCCCGTCATCAACGGCCTGACCGACTTTGCACACCCCTGCCAGGTGCTGGCCGACCTGATGACCATCCGGGAAAAGATGACCCGGCTGGAGGGGCTGAAGCTGTGCTTTATCGGGGACGGCAATAACATGGCAAACTCTCTGATCGTGGGCGGCCTGAAGTGCGGTATGGACGTGTCCGTGGCCTGTCCTGCGGGCTATGATCCCGACCCCCGGGTGCTGGACTTTGCCAAGACCGTCACCGGCGCCGGGTTTGCCCTGTGCCGCGACCCGAAGCAGGCCGCCAAAGACGCCGACGTGATCATCACCGACGTATGGGCCTCCATGGGCCAGGAGGGGGAGAAGGCCAAGCGGGAGGCCGCCTTCGGCGGCGTCTATCAGGTCAACGAAGCGCTGATGGCCGTGGCCCACCCCGGCGCCATGGTGCAGCACTGTCTGCCCGCCCACCGGGGGGAGGAGATCACGGCGGAGGTGTTCGAGGCCCACGCCGGGGAGATCTTCGACGAGGCGGAGAACCGGCTCCACGCCCAGAAGGCGGTCATGTTCCTGCTGATGGGAGAGAAAAACTGACTTTCACAGACAAGAAAAAGAGCTGGAAGGCGATGCCTTCCAGCTCTTTTTGACGACAATTCAGCCGGCCAGATACTTTTTCACCAGCTCCTGAAGCAGCTCGTCCCGGTCCAGCTTGCGGATGAGGGAGCGTGCGTTGTTATAGTTGGTGATATAGGTGGGGTCCTCGGAGAGGATGTAACCGACGATCTGGTTGATGGGGTTATAGCCCTTCTCCTGAAGTGAGTTGTAAACCGAGGTCAAAATGGCCTTGATTTCGTCGCCACGGTCCTGATTCAAGCTGAACTTTCTGGTGAAGTCCAATTGTTCCTGCATGTCGGAAACACCTCCCTGTGCCGTTTTCCCTATTGTAACTGAATTTGCCGGTGGTGTAAAGAGGCCGCACACAAAATTTATGAAGAATTAAGATGCCCATTTTGGGACGAAATATTCCTCCAGCCGTGCGGCAGCCTGCCTCAGCGCAGCGTCGCGCCCAGCTCGGTTTGCAGCAGCGCCAGGATGCTCTTGACGTCCTCGTCCGCCTCGGCGGCGGTGAGGCTGCGCTCGTCGGAGCGGAGGGTCAGGTTGAAGGCCACGCTCTTTTTGTCCTCGGGGATGCCGGGGCCGGTGTAGATGTCGAACAGAGCCACGTCCTTCAGCAGGCCCTTGGCCCCCCGGCGGATGCAGTCGGCCAGCTCGCCCACGGGGACGTCCTTGCCGCAGACCACCGCGATATCCCGGGCCACCGCGGGGAACTTGGGCAGAGGCTGATAGACGGGCAGGGGGCCCATACTCCGGTAGAGAGCGCCGAAGGCGAGCTCGGCGGCGTAGAGCGGGCAGTCCACGCCATAGTTGGCGGCCACATGGGGGTGGATCTGCCCCAGCACGCCCAGCAGCGTGCTGCCGCTGTAAACCTTCGCGCAGCGGCCGGGGTGGTAGGAGGGGTTCTCCTTCTCGGCCGCGAAGCGGACGCTGGGAATGCGCAGCCCGGCCAGCACGGCCTCCACCGCCCCCTTCAGGGCAAAGAAGTCCATGTCGGCGCCGTAGGCGCCCAGCGAGAGGACCTTGGGCTCGTCGGCCATGCCGGAGCCGTCGTTTTTGGCGAAGTAGGTCCTGCCCAGCTCGTAGAGCTTGGCGGACTTGTTGCGGAAGTTGTAGTTCCGGGCCAAGATCTCCAGCATGGAGGGCAGAGTGGTGGTGCGCATGATGGAGGTGTCCTCTCCCAGGGGGTTCAGGATGCGCATGGAGGTGCGCAGGGGGGAATCGGCGGGCAGGTCGATCTTGTCGTAATACGCGGGGCTGATGAAGGAATAGGTGATGATCTCATCGTACCCGGCCGTGCGGCACAGCAGCCCGGCGGTGCGCTCGGCCTGCTGCTCCGGGGTGTAGCCGCCCCGGACGGTGGCCCCCCGCATGAGGGTGTTGGGGATCTTGTTGTAGCCGTAGAACCGGGCCACCTCCTCCGCGATGTCGGAGTAGTGCTCCACGTCGCTGCGCCAGGAGGGGACCAGGATGGTGTCCCCCTCCAGGCCGAAGCCCAGGGACAGCAGGATGCGGCGCATCTCCGCCTCGGACACGTCGGTGCCCAGCAGGGCGTTGATCTTCTCCGGCTCCAGCTTTACGGTGACGGGGGCGGCATCCCTGGCGATCACGTCCAGCACGCCGTCCACCACCTCGCCGGCTTCCAGCAGCTCCACCAGCTCGCAGGCCCGCTGGACGGCCTTCATGGTGTTCATGGGGTCCAGACCCTTTTCATACCGGGAGGAGGCGTCGGTGCGCATCCCCAGGGCGGTGGCGGTGCGGCGGACGGAGGCGCCGTTGAAGTTGGCCGACTCAAACAGGACCATGGCGGTGTCGCCCACGATCTCGGAGTTGGCGCCGCCCATGACGCCGGCCACGCATACCGGCCGGTGCTCGTCGCAGATGCACAGCATGGATGTGGTCAGGGCGTGGTCCTTGCCGTCCAGGGTCTGGATGGACTCCCCCTCCCGGGCGGTGCGGACGACGATGTGCCCGCCTTCCACACAGGAGAAGTCAAAGGCGTGCATAGGCTGGCCATACTCCAGCATGACGTAGTTGGTGATGTCCACGATGTTGTTGATGGGCCGCACGCCGGAGTTGCGCAGCCGCTCCCGCATCCAGGCGGGGGAGGGCTTGATCTTTACATTTTTCACCATGCGGGCGGTGTACCGGGGACAGAGGTCCCCGTCCTCAATGTCAATATCCACCAGCTCGGCGATGGAGCCGCCGCAGCCCTTGGTTTCGGGGGTATGGAGCTTCAGCTCCTTGCCGAAGGTGGCGGCAGCCTCCCGGGCCAGGCCGATGACGGACAGGCAGTCGGGACGGTTGGGGGTGATCTCGAACTCCACCACGTGGTCGTCGTAGCCGATGACGGCGGCCATGTCGTCGCCGGGCTGCACGCCCTGCTCGTGGAGGACCCAGATACCGTCCTCGATGCAGTGGGGGAATTCCTTCTGGTCGGCGTGGAGGTCGGCCAGGGTGCAGATGTGGCCCTTGGCGGTGTCATAGGCCACCCAATCGCCCGCGTGGATGTTCTGGCAGCCGGTTACGGCCTCCGCCTCACCGTCGCCGGTGTTGAGGCGGACGGTATAGGTAAAGCCGTCGCCCTCGATGGCGGCGACCTGGGCGGCAATGACCTTGCCGAACATCTTGTGTCCGGGGGCCGCATCCGCCGGGATGGAGGGCTTGGCCGGGTCCAGGGGCTTGTAGTCGTTCAGCAGGGCGGCGGCCCGGATGACGGCGTAGGGATAGTCGTGGGCGGCGGTGAGGTTGAGCTCCTTCAGGGAGCAGAGCATCCCATTGGAGGGCACCCCCCGCAGCTTGCCCTTTTCGATCTTGACCCCGCCGGGGAGCAGGGATTTGTGCCGGGCCACGGGGACCAGGTCACCCACGTGGATGTTCCACGCGCCGGTGACGATCTGGACGGGCTCGTCCTGGCCCACATCCAACTGGCAGACCCACATGTGGTCGGAATCGGGATGGCGGTCCATCCGGAGGATGCGGCCCGCTACCACGTTTTTCAGCTCCTGGCTCAGGTCCGCCACGGACTCCACCTTGGAGCCGGAGAGCGTCATAGCCTCGGAAAAATCGTGGTCGTTTGCATCAATCAAAACAAATTCATTCAGCCATTTACGGGACAACTGCATGGTTCAACACTCTCCTTTCACTTAAAACTGGCTGAGGAACCGGACGTCGTTTTCAAAGATCAGGCGCATGTCGCTGATCTTGAACTGGCCCAGGGCCAGCCGCTCCAGACCGAAGCCGAAGGCGAAGCCGGAGTACACGTCGGGGTCCACGTTGCAGTTGCGCAGCACCTTGGGGTGGACCATGCCAGCGCCCAGCACCTCGATCCAGCCCTCGCCCTTACAGGTGGGGCAGCCCTTGCCGCCGCACTTGTGGCACTGGATGTCCACCTCACAGGAGGGCTCGGTGAAGGGGAAGTGATGGGGACGGAAGCGGGTCTGGGTGTCGGGGCCGTAGATCTGCCGGATGACGGTGTTCAGGGTGCCCTTCAGGTCGGCCATGGTGATGCCCTTGTCCACCACCAGACCCTCGATCTGGTGAAACATAGGGGAGTGGGTGGCGTCCACCTCGTCCTTGCGGTACACCCGGCCGGGGGAAATGATGCGGATGGGCAGTTCGCGGGTCTCCATGGCCCGGATCTGCATGGGGGAGGTCTGGCTCCGCAGCAGGACGGAGGAGTCCTCAGTCAGATAGAAGGTGTCGGTCCAGTCCCGGGAGGGGTGATCCTCCGGGGCGTTGAGCTTGGTGAAGTTATACTCGGCCTGTTCGATCTCGGGGCCGTCCAGAATATCGAAGCCCATGCCGATGAAAATGTCCTTGATCTCGTCCAGAACGGTATACATGGGGTGCTTGTGGCCCACCTCGACGGGCTTGCCGGGGATGGTGACGTCCAGAGTCTCCGCCTCCAGCCGGGCGTGGAGGGCGGCGGCCTCCAGCACCGTCTGCTGCCGGGCCAGGGCCTCGGCGAGGGCCTCGCGCACCTCGTTGGCCAGTTGACCCATGACGGGGCGCTCCTCGGCCGAGAGCTTGCCCATCTGCTTGAGCAGAGCGGTGAGCTCACCCTTTTTGCCCAGATACCGGACTCGCAGGGCCTCCAGGTCGGCCGCCGTCTTGGTCTCACTGAGGGCGGCGAGGGCCTCGCGCCGGATTTGTTCCAGTGTTTCCTTCATATTCGCAGCTCCTTTGCGTAAGATAAGCAACAAAAAATGCCCCCCATCCCCAAAGAGGGACGAAAGGCAAGCCTTCCGCGGTACCACCCGCATTTCCACGCCCCGGTCCCGGGCGCAGACACTTCAACCACCATAACGGATGGAACCCGTCCGCGTCTTTCCCCGCGGCCGCTCCCGGGCGAACCAAGCGCGTTCCTCATGGGGCGGCTTTCAGCCGGTGACCGTCCCTCTCTGCCTGACGAACTGTGCGCTATTTTCCCGTTCTCAGCGTTTCTATCTTGCATTTATACCACATCGGCCGGAAAATTGCAAGATGAAATTGAATGTTCATGGCTTGCGGCGGGACGTGTTCCGCATTATAATGGACGGGTACATTCTGAGAAGAAACGAGTGGATTCGGTGAAACAAAGGCGTGACCGGACGGAGCTGCTGCTCCGGGAGCCCAATTTGTACAAGGCCTTTCTGATTCTGGCTCTGCCGGTGTTCGGGGCCAACTTTATGAAGGCCTTCAACGAGCTGGTGGACACCTATTTCATCGGCCAGATCGCCAACTCCGTGGCCGCCCAGGCGGGCGTTTCGCTGTCCTGGCCCCTGCTGAATATCTTCGCCTCCTTCCAGGCGGGCTTCGGCGTGGCGGGGGTGGCGGTGGTCAGCCAGCTTTTGGGCGCCGGAGAGCGGGAGCGGGCCCGGGACAACGCCGGGGTGCTGCTCCTGGTGTCGGTGGTGCTGGGGGCCGTCCTCAACCTGCTGCTGTATCTGGCCGCGCCGGGGGTCATGGCCCTGATGGGGGCGTCCGGGGATGTGCTGGCGTGCAGCGTGTCCTACCTGCGGGTGCGCTCCTTTGAACTGACATTTACCTTCATTTTTGCCGCATTCCAGGCCATCCGCCAGGCCCAGGGGGACACGGTGACCCCGGTGGCGCTCTCGGTGAGCGCCGTAATGCTCAACATCGTCCTCACCGCCGTCCATGTGCGCGTCCTGGGGCTGGGGGTGTTCGGCGCGGGCCTGGCCACCGCGGCGGGCAACGCCGTCATCGTGCCCGTCTGCCTGTATCTGCTGTTCGACCGGCGGCAGGCGTTCTTCCTGGACAGACGCCACCTGCGGCTGCAGTGGCCCCTGTTCCCGCGGCTCACCGCCGTGGCCGCCCCGGCGGCGGCCAGCCAGGCCCTCAGCTCTCTGGGCTTTCTGGTGCTACAGGCCGTCATCCTCAGCTACGGCGACCACGTCACCGCCGCCTTCAGCATCGGCAACAAGGTGTCCAACCTGCTGCTCATGCCGGTGCTGGCCATGGGCTCGGTGCTGGCGGCCTACGTGGGGCAGAACATCGGCGCGGGCAACGGGGAGCGGGCCCGGCGGGCCTATCTGGTCAGCCGGAATGTGGGGCTGCTCGTCTCCATCGCCGGGAGCCTGCTGCTCTTCCCCCTGCGGGGGGTGCTGGTGACCGCCCTGACCAATGACTCTGCCACCCAGGCCGCCGCCTGGGAGTATATGTTCTGGGTGCTGCTCACCCAGCCGCTCATGTCTCTGTTCCAAAACTATCTGGGGGTGTTCAACGGCTCCGGGAACACCCGGTTTTCCTTCCTCATGGCCACCGCACGGCTGTGGATCATCCGCCTGCCCCTCATCCTCCTGTTCAAGCTTTTTACCGAGGTGGGCAGTACGGGCATCTGGTACGCCATGGTCCTCAGCAACTTTATCATCCTCATCGTGGGCGCCCTGCTGTTCCGCCGGGTGAGCTTCACCCCTATGGACGCGGTGCAGGCCGCCGCGGAGCCCACTTCATAAGGAGGCGCATGGTATGCAATGGATCTCCAACGCACGGGAGATGCGGGAGCTGGACCGCTCCGCCATCGGGGAGCGGGGAATTCCCTCCACGCGGCTGATGGAGGCCGCCGCCCGGGCGGTGGCGGAGGAGGCGGCCGCTCTGGCAGATGAGAATCGGAGGGCCGCCGTCTTCTGCGGCAGCGGCAACAACGGCGGCGACGGTGTGGCCGCCGCCCGGTTCCTGCTGGAGCGGGGTGTTTCGGTCCGGTGCTTTCTGGTGGGAGGGCGGGACAAGCTCACCGCCGATACCGCGGAGATGGAGCGCCGCCTGGGGGCCGCCGGCGGTGTGCTGGAGGCCTTCGATCCCGCCGACCCGGAGCAGACGGCCTGGGCCAGGGGGGCCGGGGTGCTGGTGGACGCCCTCTTCGGCATCGGCCTGACCCGACCGGTGACCGGGGCCTTCCGCGCCGCCATTGAGTGGATGAACGCCAGCCCCGCCCCGACCCTGGCGGTGGACCTGCCCAGCGGGGTGGAGACCGACACCGGCGCGGTGCTGGGCGCCGCGGCAGAGGCGGCGGTCACCGTCACCTTCACGGCGGCCAAGCCGGGCCACTATCTGGGAGAGGGAGGCGCCCTCTGCGGCAGGCTGTCCGTGGTCTCCATCGGTATCCCGGAGGACCTGACCGCCGCCGTGCCCAAGCCGGTTTGGGCGGTGGGCCCCGGGGATCTGCCCCTGCCCCGCCGGCGGCGGGACAGCCACAAGGGGGACTACGGCAGGGACTATATCCTGGCGGGCAGCCGGGGCTACACCGGCGCGCCGGTACTGGCGGCCCGAGGGGCGCTGCGGTCGGGGGCGGGTCTGGTCACCCTGGCGGTGCCGGAGGACGTCTATCCCATCGTGGCCGTCAAGTGTGACGAAGTCATGCCCAAGCCCCTGCCCGCCGACGGGGAAGGGGGCCTCTCCGCCGGGGCGCTGGCCCAGGTGCGCGCCGACCTGGCGGGGAAGAGCGCTGCCCTGGTGGGGCCCGGCCTGGGCCGCGGCGCGGGAGCCGCCGCTTTGACGGCGGCGGTGCTGGAGGGGGCGGCGTGCCCCGTGGTGCTGGACGCCGACGGTCTAAACGCCGTTTCCGGGCATATAGATAGGTTGGACGCCCGGGCGGGGACGGGCCGACTGACCGTGCTCACCCCCCACGACGGGGAGTTTGCCCGCCTGACCGGGGCAATGCCCGGGGCGGACCGGCTGCGGACGGCCCGGGACTTTGCCGGGGCCCACGGCTGTATCCTGGTCCTGAAGGGGCACCGTACCATCACCGCCTTCCCGGATGGGAGGGCCTTCGTCAACACCACCGGCAACCCGGGCATGGCCAAGGGGGGCAGCGGGGACGTGCTGGCGGGGGTGATCCTGTCTCTGCTGGGCCAGGGGCTGGCGCCGGAGCAGGCGGTCCCGGCGGCGGTGCTGTACCATGGCCTGGCCGGGGACCTGGCGGCGGAGGAGCGGGGGGAGTACGGCATGACCCCCATGGATCTGGTGGAGAAGCTGCCCGCGGCCCTCAGACACTTTTAGAAGGGGAGGACGTAGCCCGTGCGCATGAAGAGACTGTGCGCACCAATGATGACCCTCTGCCTGCTGCTGGCCGCCTGTGGCGGCGGGAGCGGGGGCAGGGGAGACGAAGAGTTGGCCCTGGACATCCGAGCGGAATACCTGGGCATGGCGGCCTGCGCCGCTACGGCGGAGATCACCGCCGACTACGGCCAGCGGGTGTATGAGTTCACGCTGGATCTGCAGTATACGAAGGGCGGGGAGACGGTGCTGACCGTCACCGCGCCGGAGGACATCGCGGGAGTGACGGCCCGGCTCAAGGACGGCGCGGCCACCCTAGAATACGACGGGGCCAGCCTGGAGACGGGGGTGCTGGACGGCCAGGGGCTCTCCCCGGTGAGCGCCCTGCCGGCCCTACTGAACGCCGTCCAGACGGGCTTCATCGCCGAGGTGGGCCGGGAGGACCTGGATGAGACGGCTACCCTGCGGATCTGCTGCCGGGACCCGGAGCAGGCCCCAGGCGCCGGCGTGGAGACGGCGGTGTGGTTCGATTTGGATACCCACGGCCTGGTGCAGGGAGAGATCTCGGTGGACGGGGCCCGGGTGATCCTGTGCCGGTTTACCCAGTTTACCATGGAGCCGGCCACACAACAGGAAGGATAGACCGATATGAGTGACGCACAGATGAGAACGTGGGCGGAGATCGACCTGGGCCGCCTGAAGCACAACTACACCGCCCTGCGGGAGCAGCTCGCCCCGGGGTGCCGGTTCGTGGGCGTGGTGAAAGCCAACGCCTACGGCCACGGGGCGGTCCCCGTGGCCCAAAAGCTGGAGGAGTGGGGGGCGGACTACCTGGCGGTGGCCTGCCTGGAGGAGGCCGCCGAGCTGCGGCAGGCCGGGGTCCGCGCCCCCATCCTGATCCTGGGCGTCACCCTGCCCCGGTACGCCGGGGAGCTGCTGGCGTGGGACGCCGCCCAGGCGGTGGGGGACCTGGAGACCGGCCGGGCCCTGTCCGCCGCGGCGGTGGCGGCGGGCCGAACGCTTACCATCCATGTGAAGGCGGACACTGGCATGTCCCGGCTGGGCTTCCTCTGTGACGAGGCCCATCTGGACCATGCCGCCGGGGAGATTGCCGCGCTGTGCGCCCTGCCGGGGCTGCGGGCGGAGGGCATCTTCACTCACTTCTCCGACGCCGACGGCTGCGAGGCATACACCATGCGCCAGTTCACCCGGTTCCTGGACCTGCTGGACAAGCTGTCCGCCCGGGGGGTGACCTTTGAAATCCGTCATTGCGCGGCCAGCGCCGCTATGTTAAACTATCCCTGTACCCATCTGGATATGGTCCGCCCCGGCATCGCCCTGTACGGCCACTATCCGGCCCCGGGCATGGAGTACACCTGCCCGCTCCTGCCGGTGATGACCCTCAAGACCCGGGTGGCGGCGGTGCGGGACCTGCCCGCCGGGACCTGCGTCAGCTACGGCCGGACCGCCACCTTGGCGCGGGACAGCCGCCTGGCGGTGCTGCCGGTGGGCTACGGTGACGGCTATTTCCGCCTGTTTTCCAACGGCCAGCCGGTGGCCATCCGGGGGAAAAAGGCCCCGGTGGTGGGCCGGGTATGCATGGACCTGACCATGGTGGACGTTACCGACATCCCCGGCGTTATCCCCGGGGACGAGGCGGTGCTCTACGGTGACGCCGCCCCCGTGGAGGACGGAGCCGACCGGGCCGGAACCATCCAGTACGAGCTGCTCTGCGACGTGTCGCCCCGGGTACCCCGGGTCTATCTGGACTGAGGTGGCGGCCTCCGCGCTCCGCGCATAGAATGGCACGGGGGAGTCCCGCAGGAGCGGCGGCGGGGGCGAAAACTCTTCCTGATATTTGAAGGGATGTGTATAAATCCCGCCGCCCCGTGGGAGAATCATAGTGACCGCGTTACATAGGGCTTGCCCTCCCTGTGACGTTGGTGACTATCTTCCAGCGGAGTGTGAGCATGAGTGGACAACAGCGTGAAGCGCGGAGATATCTTTTATGCCGATCTGAGCCCGGTGGTGGGCAGCGAGCAGGGCGGGGTACGCCCGGTGCTCATCGTACAGAATGACACCGGAAACCGGCACAGTCCCACCGTCATCGCGGCAGCCATCACCTCACAGACCGGCAAGGCGAAGCTCCCCACCCACATCGAGCTGTCCGCCCGGAGCTATGGTCTGCCCAAGGACTCGGTGGTCCTGCTGGAGCAGATCCGGACCCTGGATAAGAAGCGGCTGCGCGAAAAAATGGGCAAGCTGGACGACAAGCTGATGCACCAGGTGGACTCGGCCATCGCGGTGAGCTTTGGGCTCCATCCGGAGCAGTTGATCTGAAGCGTGGGGGCCGCCCCGGACGGCGGCCCTCCCCCTTTTTGACCTAGGAGGTTTTACGGATGAGAAAAAGCAGGACCAGACGTATTTTGGCGGCTGTGCTGGCGGTGGGAGCGGCGGCGGTGTTCCTGGGGGCGTCCCAGGGGACCCAGACTGACCCGCTGGTGACCATGAGCTACATAAACGAAGTGACGGCGCCTCAGATTCTCTCCGACGTAGATGCCAGACTGGACCAGCGGGAGCAGGCGCTGGTGGACCGGCTGGACGCCTCCATCGCCCGGTACGAGCGGGACATGGAGCAGAAGCTGTCCGGCTCGGCTGGGACGGGCACGGTGGGGACCTCCTCCGCCTTTACAGTGGTGAATGTGGCGGCGGGTCGGCAGCTCACCGGCGCCACCGGCTTCGAGTTCCTGCTGCGCTCCGGCTCGGCCACTGCGGTGGCGGCCTCGGCCCCGGGGCTCATCGATACCACCGGCGGCGGCACCCTGGCCTCCGGCGGGGCGGTGGAGCCCAACCACCTCTATCTCACCACGGCCGAAGGCAGGGGCCTGAAGGCCGTCACCGACCTCACCGTGCTGGTCCGGGGGAGCTATACCCTAACCTGATTGGAATGGAGCGGAAAAACACCCGGGACATCTGTCCCGGGTGTCAGGCTGTCGAAAAGCCCTCCTGGAGAAGAGCCTCGCAGAGTTCCGTCGTCCGCAGACGACGGAAGGAAAGGAAGCTCCGTCATTTCCGGCGACATGCGCGTCGGAAATGACACCTCTCATGACGGACAGGGCGACTTTTCTGCAAGAATCGAGCCCTGTCCGTCATGCATCCCTCTGTCGAAAAAGGCCTTTGGCCTTTTTCGACAAGCTGCACCCGGGACATCTGTCCCGGGTGTTTTGGCGTGCGGACCGTTCAGATTACGTAGTCGTTTCCCGGCTGGGTGGAGGCCGCCAGGTCGGCCAGCGTGATGCCGTCGAAGAAGTCCTGGATCAGGCCGTCCAGCTTCCGCCACATGGGCAGGGTGCGGCACTGGGCCATGCGGGGGCATTCGATGGGCTCCTGCTCCAGGCAGGCCACCGGTGCCAGACTGCCCTCCGTCAGACGCAGGATGCTGCCCACCGTATACTGCTCCGGCACTCTGGTCAGGCGGTATCCGCCCCCCTTGCCCCGCAGGCCGGTCAGGAACTTGTGCTTGACCAGGACCTTGAGGATGCTCTCCAGGTATTTTTCCGAGATATCCTGCCGCTCCGCGATCTCCTTCAGAGGGAGATAGCCCTCGGCCTGGTGCTCCGCCATGTCCACCATAACGCGCAGGGCATAGCGCCCCTTGGTCGAGATCATCATGTGGATCGCCCTCCCTTTCTTATATAAACCCATTATATAGCCGGGTAAATAGGAAATCAACGGGGCTGCTGCAAAAATTTTCGCTCCCCGGAACATACAGCAGGAGCCCCATGCGGGGCTCCTGTCACAGCGAGGGTTATCCGGTTGTAAGCCACATGGGCAGGCGAGAAGGTCGCATACAGGCCATCAGGCAGAAAAAGACGCCCGCAGCCAGCAGGATGTCGCCCAGGCTGGCCAGACCGCCGAACAGCGGCAGGGGGCAGTAGAGGATGTCACCCAAAAACAACAGCCGGGTGGACGCATCGGCGGCGCGGTACATGGGAATCTCCCCGGCCAGCAGGGCGGCCGCCCCCTGCTCGGAAAGCAGCGCCGCGGCCCAGAAGGCCACGGGCATCCTCCAGCCGTTGGAGGCGATGACCGCCAGATTGCACGCTCCGCCAGCCCCCACCAGAAGGCAGGTTTTTTTCAGACGCCGGTTTTGCCACAAAAAGAGGAAGATGAGCCCATAGGAGAGCAGCAGCGGCAGCCAGGCCCAGGCTTCAAAGGGCAGGGAAATACGGCCCGCCAGAGCGTTCATGGCCTGCTGGCAGGCGAAGGCTAGGACGGGCAGGGGGAGCAGCCGGAGGTCCGCCTCCTCGAAGCGGGAGAGCCGGCCGCCGGTGCACCAGCCCAGGAGCAGGGCGAGGATCACGGAGAGCATCAGCATCGGCGCGCCTCCTCAGACCTGGACGGCCGCGCCGGCTTCAGCCGCCGCTTCGCCGTCGGGAGCCAGCTCACCGGCCTCGGCCATCTCGGCCACCACCTGGGCCACCTCGGGGTGGAACTGCTTGCCGGCCTCCGCCCGCAGGATGCGGGCGGCCTCCACGGGGGTGCGGCCTTTCCGGTAGGGGCGGTCGCTGGTGATGGCGTCGTAGGCGTCCGCCGCACCCAGAATGTAGGTCTCCAGCGGCAGATCGTCGCCGGAGGTGCCGTCGGGATAGCCCCGGCCGTCAAAAAACTCATGGTGGTGGAGCACCAGAGGGATGATGTCCTCATAGGTGTCCATGTTCTGGAGAATGGATACGCCGGTGGCGGGATGGCGCTGGATGACGGCCCGTTCCTCCGGGGTGAGCATGCCGGGCTTGCCCAGGATCGAGTCGGGTACGCCGATCTTGCCGATGTCGTGGAAGATGGCGGCGGTCTCCAGCCGGCGGACCCGGGCGCGGGACAGCCCCATTTTCTGGGCGATCCGGACGGAGTACAGGGACACCCGGGAGGAGTGGCCCTCGGTATAGGTGTCTTTGGCCTCCAGCGCGGTGGCAAAGGCCCGGATGATGTTGTATTGCTGCTTCTGGGCGGAGAGATAGAGCCGGAAGGAGAACCGGGTCATCAGCAGCGGCAGGACAAAGAGGATGGCGGGCCAGAAGGTGGGCATAGACAGCAGCATGGCCAGAAAATAGCCCAGCGTGGCGCTGCACAGCAGACTGGGGACCATGCCGATGGCCATCTGACCGAAGGTGACGAAGAAGGCCGCCCGGTACTCCAGGTAGTAGAGAAAGGCCACGAACACAGCGTTGAGGCCCACGGCGCAGACGATATAGAGGATGCCGGGGGCCAGTACGGCGGGGAAGGTGATGGTGCCGGGCACGCCGCCCACGGCATGATAGACCACGCCCGCCGCCGCCATGGACAGATTCAGGTTGGCGGTGTTGAACAGGAGCTTGCTGGGGGCGGTGTTAAAAATATGATAAAAGCCCTTGCCGTCCTCGGTGGGTATGACCTCCAGAGGGGTAGTAAGGAAGATGATGGCCACAGCGGCCTCCGGCCCCAGCAGGAGGACCACGGCCAGAATGCTGATAAAGGACATATCAATGGTGCAGTCGTCCCGGACATAGAGGGGCAGACATCGGCAGAGGATGCACAGCACCGTCAGCACCACCAGCACCCCCAGCTCATGGGGGCTCCAGTTCTGCCTCTGACGGAAAATCCAGGACCAGACCACATAGATACCGACGCCGATTCCGACGATGGAGAGCAGCGCCATATATCTTTTTGTAACCGGCTGCATAAAAACCTCCAATGATTGTGGGGACCGTGGGATCGACCGCGGTACGCGAGACAGAACGCGGGAGCTCTGGAAGGGCGAAGGGGAAAGCGGGCAGCCGGCCGTCGCCGGCTGCCCGCACCTCAGAGCTTGGGCTTCAACGCTTTCAACGGATCTTGAAGAATGCGCCGCAGGTAGCCAGCATAGAAGCCAGCGCGGTGAGGGCCATCATGATCTTCGCCTTTTTCATCGAATACAGCCTCCTCGTGACAGTACTCTGCCATCCGCTAAGACAGGCTATATCCGCTTCGCTCAGTTGATGCGGGAGGTCAGGGAGTCTGGACCTCCTCGTGCTCCTCCGGAGAAGGAAGGGCGGACAGCCGCCGGTTGACGGCGTCCAAGGTGGCCAGCGCCACCGAGAAATTGGGGTCCTCCCCCTCGTAGCAGGCACCCAGCAGGGGCTCGGCCTTGCCGCCGCTTTTGAGGAGAAGCCCCACAAGCACGGCCTGGTGTTCCCCCATGGCCGTGCGCCGAACCTCGTCCAGAGAGAAGACGAAGCCGGGGGCCAGCAGTTGATTCAGAGCCGATACGGTGGCCTGGGCGATGGCGCGCCACCGTCCGCCCACCGAAAGGTCGCAGCCGGCCCGACCCACATAGCGCTTCCCGTCTGCCAGCAGATGGACCGAGGCGCTGGCCCCCTCCCGGCTGGTGGAGAGCTCCAACTGCTCGCAGCGCAGGCGCCGGGAGGGACGGTGTACCGCCGAGCCCGGAATCTGGGCCACGCTGACGATCCGATGGTCCAGCTCCACTTGAAACTTGGCCAGCATAGCCGACTGCACGTCCCGGACAATCTGCTTGGGGCTGCGGGACTGGTCGGAGAGAATATGGACCTCGCGAACGGTCCCGTTCTCCAGAGTGAATTCGGCCCCCAGCACGCCGGGCAGACGGGTGACGAGGGCCTTCCAGGATTCCGTGGCAGTATTGCTGTGCGGTTCGCTCATGGGCTGGACTCCTTTCCCGCAGGAGATAGAATGGGAGGACCCACCGCGGCAGCGATGGGAGGAAAAATCAGGAGCTTTTTTCAATAGACTCTATTATACAGAATCCGACGGGGCAAAGCAAGGGAAAAGCAAATTAAGTTTCCATAATGAAGGAATTCCCAATGCAAATTTTGGGATTCCTCGCGCATCGGGGCCGGGGTGTGGCATAGAATAGCAGTGAAAGCGCCGGAGCGGGGAGAGGAGGGCGATGAATTGGAACAGCGGATCGCGCTGGCGGGGGGGCTTGGCAGCCTGACCCTGCGGGAGGAGGGGCCGCGGCTGTGGGCCCGGGCCGAGCTGCCGGACGATGGCCGGGGGCTCTACAAGGTCTGGCTGACCGGGCGGAACGGACGGGCTTTGCTGGGTACGCTGGTGCCGGAGCCCGGCGGCCGGCTGGCAGCGGAGCGGACCTTTACAGCCGACGCCCTGCGCCGGCAGGGGACATGGCCGGTGACCGGCGGGACGGCGGAGCTCACCTTCTCCTTCCATAACGACGGGCCGCCCGCCGGCTGGACCTGGGAGCGGCCGAACGGAGAGGCCTTTCGGGACCGATGCATCCGTTCGGCGGCGGCGGGGCTGGACCGGGTTCTGGTCCGCCGGGAGGGGGAGCGGTGGACCATGGCGTGTCCCTTTGCCTTCGACCGGGAATTTCCCCTGCTGCCCCTGTTCTGCTTCTCCCGGCTCAAGCAGTGGGACGAGGGCCTGTTCTGCCTATTTTCCTTTGACGCCGATGGGGCTCCCCTCATGCCGGGGAAGTGAATAAATGCCAGCCGCCGTGGGATACTAGGACCGCAATCTCAAAAAGGAGTGTGATCCAAGATGACCAATCTCACCGGCAAGGAGCTGTCCGCTCTGGAGGATCAGTTGGGCTTTGAAAAGGTCCTGTACTGTAAATACCAGGCGGCGGAGCAGGAGTGCACCGATCAGGAGCTGAAATCCTGCTTCCAGCAGTATGCCCAGCAGCACAAGCAGAACTACGACTGCCTGCTGACCTATCTGAACTAAGGAGGAAACGCCCACATGAACGATCAGGAGCACGTCACAGACCTTATCTTCACGGAGAAGAAGATGTCCGCCAACTACGACACCTATGCTTCCGAATGCGTGAATACCAAGCTGCGGGACGATTTTCTGCGCATGCTCAATCAGGGCCACGTGACCCAGAGCGAGCTGTTCCAGAAGGCCCAGGCCAAGGGCTGGTATCAGGTGGAGCCCGCCCCCGCCAGCAAGGTCCAGCAGGCCCAGACCAAGTTCCAGAACCAGAAGCCCCAGTAAAAAAGCCACAAGAGGGCCGCGCAGTGCGCGGCCCTCTTGTCATAGAGCGGGGAACTGTGATAAACTGAGGAAAACCCGAGAGGGAGGGAACGAACCGGATGAAAAACCAAAAAGCCCGGATCGGCGTCCTGATCCTGCTGGCGGCGGCCGCGCTGCTGGCGGCGGTCTACTACTTTGCCCGGCCCCAGCCGGTGGCCGGAGCCAAGACCGTCACTGTGGAGGTCATCCACGGGGACGGCAGCATCAGGACGGCGGAGCTCCACACCGACGAGACGTACCTGGGCCCCGCCCTGCTGTCCAGTGAGGAGCTGGGCGTGGAGGGGGAAAACGGGCCCTACGGCCTGTATATCCAGACGGTGGACGGGGAGACCGCCTCCGACGCCGACCGGACCTACTGGAGCCTGTCCAAGGACGGGGAGATCACCCCCAACGGGGCCGACCTGACCCCCATCGCCGACGGGGAGCGCTATGAGCTGACGCTGACCAAGGGGAGCTGGTGATGGAACGGGGGCGTCTGGGGGCCAGGGGCATTGTGGTGCTGGGGCTGCTGGGGGCCCTGCTGGTGGTCTTGCAGGTTGCCATGGCCCTGCTGCCCAACATCGAGCCGGTGTCGCTGCTGGTGATGGTCTACACCGCGGTGCTGGGGCGGCGGGCTGCCTATCCCATCGCGGTGTTCGTGGCGCTGGAGGCCCTCATCTGGGGCGTCAGCACCTGGGTCCTGAGTTACCTGTACGTCTGGGCCGTGCTGGCCGTACTGGCCTGGCTGCTGCGGGGTATGGAATCCCGGGTGGGCTGGGCCGTCCTTTCCGGCGCCTTCGGCCTGGCCTTCGGAGCTCTGTGCGCTCTGGTGTACCTGCCCGTGGGGGGATGGCAGATGTTTGCCGCCACCTGGGTGGCGGGCATCCCCTTCGACCTGCTCCACGGGGCGGGAAACTTCGCCATCGCCCTGGTGCTGTTCCAGCCCTGCCGGAGGGTGCTGGCCACCCTTTGTGCCAAAGTGTTTCCCCCGTGAAAAATGGTCCGCGGCGCGCCGGAGGATACCCGGCGCGCCGCGGATGCTTTCATTTGCAGCAGCCGTCATAGCGGCTTTCGACAAAGGGCCAGTTGATGAGGCTGAACCAGGCGTCCACGTAATCCGCCCGGCGGTTTTGGTAGCCCAGATAGTAGGCGTGCTCCCACACGTCCACGCACAGAAGGGGATACTCCCCCTTGGACAGGGGACAGTCCTGGTTGGCGGTCTGGACCACCGACACGCAGCGGGAGGAGTCGCAGACCAGCCAGGCGTAGCCCGAGCCGAACTGCCCCACGGCGGCGGCCTTCATCCGGGTTTTCCAGTCCTCGTAGGAGCCGAAGGCGGTGTCCATGGCCCGGGCCAGCGCGCCGGAGGGGCGGGAGCCGCTCCGGGGGGCCATGCAGTCGAAATACAGGTAGTGGTTGTATACCCCGCCGCCGTTGTTGCGCACGGGGATGCGCTTGTCCGCGGGCAGGGCGTCCAGGTTCTGGAGCAGCTCCTCCAGGGTCATGCGCTGGCACGGGGCGCAGTCGGCCAGGGCCTTGTTTAGATTGTCCACATAGGTCTGCAGATGCTTGTCGTGGTGGAAGTGGAGGGTGGTGTCGCTGATTTCGGGGCACAGGGCCTCATAGCTGTAGGGCAGGGGACGAAGGGTGAAGGGATACGGCATAGAGAGGGCTCCTTTCGAATGATTGTGTTTTGGCGTGGTTTGCGGTATACTGATATTCATATGATTTCTATTTTGCAGGAGAAAATACCATGACAGATTATTTTCATCTGGATGCTGCGCCCGACCATATCCGGGCCATCAGCAATCTGGGTCTGGCCCACCTGGGAGACGCGGTCTTTGAGGTGATGGTCCGCTCCTGGCTGTGCCTGCGCGGCAAGGCCACCTCCAAGGGCCTGCACCGGGCCACCGTCCACTTTGTGGCCGCTCCCGCCCAGGCCGCCATGGCGGAGAAGATCCTGCCGCTCCTGTCGGAGGAGGAGGGGGACGTCTTCCGCCGGGGGCGCAACGCCAGCCCCCACTCCATCCCCAAGGCGGCCAGCCGGGAGGAGTACCAGACCGCCACCGCCCTGGAGGCTTTGTTCGGCTGGCTGTACCTCCAGGGGAGGACGGAGCGGCTTAACGCGCTATTTTCGACCATGATGGGGGACTGAACATGCCTTTGGACGCGATCTGCCTGACGGCAGTGGTGGAAGAACTGAAAAAGACCCTGGTGGGGGGCAAGGTGGACAAAATCTACCAGCCCACCCGGGATGAGGTGATCCTCAACATCCGGGCGGGGGAGAACGTGAAGCTGCTCCTCGCCGGCAGCCCCACGGCCCCCCGGCTCCACCTGACCCGGCTGCCCCGGGAGAACCCGGCCCAGCCCCCCATGTTCTGTATGCTCCTGCGCAAGCATCTCACCGGCGGGCGCATTCTGGCCATCGAGCAGCCGGAGCTGGAGCGCATCGTCCTGCTCCGGCTGGAGGTCATCGACGAGCTGGGGGACCGGGTGCCCCGCACCCTAGTGCTGGAGGCCATGAGCCGCCGGGCCAACCTCATCCTATTGGACGCCGAGGGGCGCATCGTGGACTGCATGCGCCGGGTGGACGCCGACATGTCCGCCCAGCGGCAGGTGCTGCCCGGCCTGTTCTACCGGCTGCCGGAGCCCCGGCCCGGCCTGTCCCCCCTCATCGAGCGGGAGCTGGCCTTCCGGGGCGGGGTGGAGAGCGTGAAGGACCTGCCCCTGGAGGAGAAGCTGGAGCAGCTCTCACGGGCTGTGGGGGGAGCTTATGTTCCCACCCTGCTGGTGCGGGACGGCAAGGCCGCCGACTTCACCTTTCTGCCCATTTTACAGTACGGTCCGGGGACGGAGTCGAGGCCCTATCCCAGCTTTTCCGAGCTGCTGGAGGACTTTTACGCCACCCGGGAGACCGCCCAGCGCACCGGGCAGAAGGGGCAGGAGCTTTTGAAGGCGGTGGGCCGGATACGGGATCGCACCGCCCGCCGGGTGGGCCAGCAGGAGCTGGAGCTGGCGGCCACGAAGGATCGGGAGCGCAAGCGGGAGCTGGGGGACATCCTTACCTCCAACCTGTACGCGCTGGAGAAGGGAATGCGCACGGCCCGGCTGACGGACTACTACGACCCCGAGGGGCGGGAGGTGGACATCCCGCTGGACCCGCTTCTCACGCCCCAGCAGAACGCCGCCAAGTATTACAAGGAGTACAACAAGGCCAAGACCGCCGAGCGGGTGCTCACGGAGCAGATCGAGAAGGGCCGGCGGGAGCTGGACTATCTGGACAGCGTACGGGAGGCTGTCAAGCTGGCCGAGGGGGAGCGGGACCTGCTGGAGATCCGGCAGGAGCTCACCGGCACCGGCTATCTCCGCAAGGGGAGCAAGGCCGGCCAGCGGAACCTGAAGGTGCAGACCCGGCCCATGGAGTTTCGGTCCTCGGCGGGGCTGCGGATTTCGGTGGGCAAGAACAACACCCAGAACGACGCCCTCACCACCAGGCAGGCGGGCAAGGGAGAGCTGTGGTTCCACACCCAGAAGATCCACGGCTCCCACGTCATCCTGTGGACGGACGGGCAGGAGCCTGACCTTCAGAGCGTCACCGAGGCCGCCCAACTGGCTGCCTGGTTTTCCCAGGGCAGGGAGGGCAAAAAGGTGCCGGTGGACTACACCCCGGTGAAATATGTGAAAAAGCCCGCCGGGGCCCGGCCGGGGATGGTGGTCTACACCACGTACCAGACGGCCTATGTGGACCCGGACGGGGAACTGGCCAGGAAGCTGCGGGTCAAATAAGAGGAGGAACGACTATGAAGTGGATCTGCTGGAGCTGCGGACGGGAAAATCCCTTTCGCCCTCTCAAGGCGGTGCAGGACAAGTGCCCCAAGTGCGGGGACGAACTCAGGACCGGCCGGGCGCCCCTGGCCACCACCACCAACATCGCCGGCTTTCTGCTGATGATCGGCGGCGTATTCTGGGGCATGGACCATCTGGTCCCCGCGCCTCTGAGCCTGCCCGTGTTTACCGTGCTGGCCGTCCTGTTCGCGGTGGCCGTAGGGGCCGGTATGGTGGCGGCGGGGCTGCATCTCTATACCCGGGCGGCCGAGGCCCGCCGGGAGGAGGCGAACCGATAGCATGGCGACCTATCACATCCTGGTGGTGGAGGACGATCCGGACATCAACCGCCTGCTGTGCCGCATTCTTACCGACGGGGGCTACGACGTGCGGCCCGCCTTCTCCGGCAGCGAGGCCGTGCTGTGGGCCGAGCAGTACGAGTACGACCTGGTGCTGCTGGATCTGATGCTCCCCGGTCTGACCGGCGAGGAGTTCATCGCCCAGATGCGGCGGAAAAAGACCATGCCCATCCTGGTCCTCTCCGCCAAGGCGGGATTGGAGGACCGGGTCAACGTCCTGCGGCTGGGGGCCGACGACTTCATCTCCAAGCCCTTCGACAACGCCGAGGTGCTGGCCCGTGTGGAGGCCCAGCTCCGCCGTTACCGGCAGTTCTCCGCCCCGGCGGAGGCGGGGGAGGTGCTCCGGCTGGGGGACCTGGTTCTGGACCGGGAGGCCGTCCGGGTGACGGCCGGGGGGAAGGACGTGGCCCTCACCGCCCGGGAGTTCGAGATCCTGGCGCTGCTGCTGTCCCACCCCAAAAAGGTCTACACCCGGGAGCAGCTCTATGAGAACGTCTGGGGCGGGGAGTACATGGGGGACGACAACACCGTCAACGTCCATATCTCCAACCTGCGCTCCAAGCTGGGAAAGGTCAGCGACCGGGAGTATATCAAAACGGTGTGGGGCATCGGGTTCAAAATGAACGAACTTTAAGGATTCTTCACCTTTGCTTTACGGGGATTTGTTGCTTCTTCGGTAGAATGGCATCACAATCCAACAGAAAGGCTGATGCCACATGGCAGAATATGTACTGGTCACCCGGGCCCTGACCAAGCGGTACGGCGCCGCCGCGGCGGTGGACGGGGTAGACCTGGCCGTCGAGAAGGGCCAGATCTACGGCCTGGTGGGCCGCAACGGGGCGGGCAAAACCACCATTATTCGGATGCTCACCGCCCAGACCGTACCCACCACTGGGGAGATCGAGCTCTTCGGACAGACCACGGAGAAGGGGCTGGCCGCCGCCCGGGCCCGCACTGGGGCTATGGTGGAGACCCCCAGCTTTTACCCCTATCTGACCGCCCGGGAGAATCTGGAATACTACCGCCGCCAGCGGGGCATCCCCGGGGCGGAGTGCGTGGACCGGGCCCTGGAGCAGGTGGGGCTCCACGACGCGGGAAAAAAGAAGTTCAAGCAGTTTTCCCTGGGCATGAAGCAGCGGCTGGGGCTGGCCCTGCCCCTGATGAACCACCCGGACCTGCTGCTGCTGGACGAGCCCATCAACGGCCTGGACCCCGAGGGGATCGTGGAGTTTCGCAACATCCTGCTGGAGCTCAACCGCCAGCGGGAGACCACCATTCTCATCTCCAGCCACATCCTCTCTGAACTGAGCAACATCGCCACCCATTACGGCTTTCTGGACGGGGGCCGGATGCTGGAGCAGGTCTCCGCCGCCCGTCTGCGGGAAAAGTGCCGGGCGTGTCTCCAGCTCACCGTGGACGACGCCGCCCGGGCCGCCCTGGTGCTGGAGCAGGAGCTGGGCATCCGGGACTACGAGGTGCTGCCGGGGAACCTCCTGCGGCTCTATGACCGGCTGGACCGGCCCCAGACCGTCACCGCTGCCCTGATGGGGGCGGGGGTGGCCCTCATCGGGGCAGAGAATAAGAATGCCAACCTGGAGGACTACTTCCTGGGCCTGATCGGAGGTGTCCGCCATGGCTGACTACCTGAGCGCCGAGCTCTATAAGGTGGTACACCGGAAATACACCTGGATCGCCCTGGGACTGTTTCTGGGCTGTGTGGTGCTGCTGACCGCCCTGTGGTGGGCGACGAACTCCCACGGCGGCTTCGTCCCCCTGTCCGGGGCCCTGTATACCCTGGTGATGCTTCTGTCCGTGGGGCTTTACGCCCCCCTCATCACCACCGATCTGGTCTTTTCCGAGCAGTACAAGATCGGCACGCTGAAAAACGAGATCTCCTATGGCATCCCCAGAAGCCGCATCTATCTGGGCAAGCTGGTGCTGGAGATTGCCGTGGCGGTGCTGGCCTGCGCGCTGGCGGTGGGACTGTACCTGGCCCTGTGCGTGCCCACCCTGCCGCTGGAGGCGGACCCGGACGGCATGCTTATGGCGGAGACGGGCCGGATGTGGGAGCTGGTGGGCCGGTGCCTGCTGTCCGCCTTTCCCCTGTGGCTGGGAGCCCAGGGGGTGACTCACCTGTGCTTTTTCCTGTTCCGCGGCGGCGTGGCGGCTCCCTTCGCCGCCGTCGGCGTGGTGGCCGGAATCCCGGGGCTGCTCAAGCTGCTGGGGCTGCTGCTGAACCCCCTGTTCCTGACGGCGCTTCGCCGCTTCACCCTGGTGGCCCCCATGGACAGCTGGGACTACCCCATCTGGGAGTGCTGGCTCATCGGCCTGGGGTGGCTCGCCGCCAGCACTCTGCTGGGCCTGTTGCTGTTCCAACGCAGGGAGATCAACTGATGCCGAACCGGGGAGGCGGAGAAGATGCTCAACTACATCAGCGCGGAGCTCTATAAGGTCCGCCGCCGCAAGAGTACCTGGGCGCTGCTGGCTCTGCTCCTGGGGCTGGAGAGCCTCTACATCCTCCTGTTCGCCCACGGTGAGTGCTACGAGCTGCTGAACGCCTTCGTCACGACCCTGACTCTGGGCCTGCCTATGGCCCTGCTGCTCTCCGCCCTGGTTTGCTCGGACATGGGCCGCAGCGGCACGCTGAAAAACGAGCTCTCCGCCGGCCTGCCCAGGAGCCGCATCTACCTGGGCAAGCTGCTCTCCGCCCTGATAGTGGCTCTGATCGCTCTGGCGCTGGTGGTGGGCCTGTGTCTGGCGGCAGGCGGGCTCCTGTTCCGCCATTCCGACCCGGCGCAGGACCGGGCGGCGCTGGCCGTCGTCGGCTACTGTCTGGCGGCGGCTTTGCCGCTGTGGGTGGGGGGGCTGGGCCTGGCCCAGATGCTGTTCTTCCTAGTGCCCAGTCCCGGCGCGGCGGAGAGCCTGTATTTCGTTTGGTTCGTCTTTCTGGACTGGATGGCCTCCCTCATCACCTGGAACGCCCAGGGGCCCCTGGCCCAGGCGGCTGCGGCCCTGCAGTCCCTGCTGCTGAGCTGGACCTTTGGTCAGCTTGAGGGCGTTTTGACCCGGGAGCTGCTGGCCCATAGCTGGCTGGTCGGCCTGGGGTGGCTGGCGGTCACCTCGTCGGTGGGCTTTTTGGTGTTCCGGCGGCGGGAACTGCGCTGAGAGAAAGGGGAGAGGACTTTGGTGATTGCGGCGGTGATTCTGGCGGCGCTGTGCGCCGTGCTGGGCCTGCGGCTCTACGCGCTGGAAAAGGATATCCGCTCCTGCGCCCGGCAGCTCCGGGAGGATGAGGGTGCCCGGGTGCGCATGGCCGCGCCCAACCGGGCGGCGGAGGACCTGCTCTCCGCCGTCAACCGCCTGCTGGAGCTGCGGGAGGCCGACGAGGCCGAGCACCGGCGGCAGGAGCACGCCATCCGGCAGCAGATCTCCAACATCTCCCACGACCTGCGCACGCCGCTGACCTCCATCCTGGGCTATCTCCAGCTCCTGGAGGGGGACAGCCTGACGGTGGAGGAGCGGCGGGAGTATCTGGGCATCGTCCGGGGGCGGGCCAAGGCCCTCCAGAGCCTCATCACCAGCTTTTACGACCTGTCCCGGCTGGAGGGGGGCGAATACCCCCTCTCCCGGGAGAAGGTGGACCTGTACCATGTGCTCAGTGAGCTGGTGGCCGAATTTTACAACGACTTCGAGCAGTCCGGCTTCGATATGACGGTGGAGCTGGCCCCGGGGCTGCCCGCCGTCACCGCCGATCCGGCGGGCGTGCTGCGGGTATTCACCAATCTGATCCGCAACGCCCTGGAGCACGGGCAGAAGCGGATGTCCATCCTCCTGTACCGGCAGGGGGAGACGGTGGTCTCCGCCTTTTCCAATGACGCGGCCGGGCTGACCCGGGAGGATGTGGAGCACGTCTTCGACCGCTTCTTTACCGCCGACAAGATGCGCACCGGCCAGTCCACCGGGCTGGGTCTGGCCATCGTCAAGGCTCTGGTCGGGCAGATGGGCCACCGGGTCACCGCGGCGCTGGACGGAGAGATGTTCACCGTGCAGGTGCGGTGGCGGATTTGAAAAACACCCCTGCGGCGCATAGGCAGACAGTCATAAAACAGTAATGGAATATGAGGTAAAAGAAGCAGTTATCTGCATACCGAGAGGAACGCCCGGACTAATGCTCTGGGCGTTCCTCTTTATATGAATATAAATAATTTGTCACTTTTCTGTGATGAACTGGCGAAATAATGTAAAGGAAACTTGACAATAGGCGCATGCTGTGCTATCATACGAGATGTAAAGGAAACTTTACATGAAGGAGATGGTCTTTTGAAGAATAGAGTTGAACAGTTACGAAAGGAGCAAGGTTTGAATCAAGATGATTTTGCAAAAATACTCCGTGTCTCAAGACAAACCATTAGTTCAATCGAAACAGGAAAGTATAATCCATCATTGGAGTTAGCTTTTGCAATTTCAGATTTTTTCGGCAAACGAATAGAAGAAATCTTTATCTATGAAAGAGGTGCAGAAAATGAAAAAAGGTAATTTCATAACCGGGATACTGTATGTGCTTTTCGGCGCAGCCTGTTTGATCGTTGCGCTATTGCTTGAAACAAAGTTAGAGAGCATTTTATGGGGATTTGCTGGTGCAGGTATCTTCCCCGGAATCATGATGATATGCAAATATTTCTATTGGAGTTCCCCAAAGAATAAAGGACGATACGAGGAGCGTTTGGAGAATGAACGAATTGAACAGCATGACGAGTTGAAAACAAAAATCAGAGATAGAGCCGGGAGATATACTTACAGCTTGGGGCTGCTGGTCATTTGTTTCTCTATTTTGGTCTTCGGTATCCTCGGGGCATTGGAGGTCATAGGCCATGCTCGTATGATCGTGCTCTATCTCAGCGGCTATTTGCTGTTTCAAGTTATCGCAGACATTGCCATTTTCAATAAGCTGATGAAAAAGTACTAAGCAAAGAATTCCCTTTAGGAACGAAAAGGCGCACTTCTATACTCTCTTATCGGGAGTATCGTGCGTCCCGGCCGCTTTATTCGACCTCAGCAGAAAGAACATGCATGACCAAGAATATTTCGCCGCTTCCTGCCGTCAAGGTGACCGCACACCTTGCACCGCTAAGGCGGCTATCCCCCGTTTTATGACTGTCAGCAAGCCTGAAGATCAGACATGTAAATCCTCCGTATGGTCGTAACCATACGGAGGATTTACTGTTTTACGGACACCACCCGATGCGCCGCAGGGGTATTTTCGTTTACCAGCGGAACAGTCTGCCGGTCTCACGGGCGTCCAGGACCTCCAGCGCGCCGCAGAGCATCTCCGCGGCTTCGGCGCGGGTCAGGCCACGGTTCAGGGAAAGGGAGCCGGTGGCGTCGGCGCGGATCACGCCCACCGTCTCCAGGTTGACCGCCGCCTGGTAGGCCCAGGCGGGGGTGGAGTCGGCGTCGGTAAAGAAGGTGGGGGTGGTCACGTCGGTGACCTGGAGCAGGCGGTTGAGCAGCACGGTGGCCTCCGCCTTGGTGATGGTGGCGTCGGGATGGAAGACCACGCCCTGGTCGCTGACGCTGCCCTGCACCACGCCGGACTTCAGGGCGGAGGAGACATAGGGCTTGGCCCAGGTGGCGATGGAGGCGTCGTCGGCAAAGCCCGTGCGGGTGATGTCCTCCAAGGCCTCCAGGCCCACGGTGTGCATGGCCAGGGCGGTGAATTCATCCCGGCTGACGGGCAGGTCGGGCTGGAAGAAGTACTGCCCGCCCATGCACTCGCCGATGAGGATGCCCTCTTCGGCCAACCGGATGGCCGCCCGGTGGGCGGCGTGGCCGTCCAGGTCGGCGTAGGTCACCTTGGTGTTGGCTTTTTCAATTTTTACCTTGACGGTGGCGGGGGCGGAGGTGTTGCCCACGGCGTCCACGGCCACGTAGGTGAAGGTGTCCTTGCCGGTTTTGTTCTCATAGGGGGTGTAGACGAATGTGGCGGAGCCGTCCTCGGGCAGAGTGACGGAGCCCCGGGCGGGCTTGTCCGCCAGACGGAAGGTGAGGATGTCACCCTCTGGGTCCACGGCGGCGAACTGGGCGGTGACGGCCACGTTTTTATAAGTGGTCAGCTCCAGATTTTCCGCGATGGGGGAGCCGTTCTCTGCGGTGAGCAGATAGAGGTTCACCGTCGTGTCCGCCCCGGCGGAGCCGTCGGAGAACACGGGGGTGAAGGAGAAGGACGTGGTGGCCACGGTGGGGGTGGCCAGCGGGGTGAAGCGCAGGCCGGCCACGGCGCTCATACCCACCACGTCGCCCACCGCCAGCTCCACGTTCCCCATGGTCAGGATGCCGGCGTTGGCGTCGGGCAGGGCGGTGAGCACGATGGAGTCCAGCTCCAGGTCGGTGTTCTCCACCAGGAAGTCGGCGGCCGAGAAGGTAAAGACCTCCTGCACGGTGCCGTTTTTGCCGAAGGTGGCCACCGCGGGCCCTTCCTCCTGGACGGTGGCGAGTAGTTGGGCCGAGGCGGGGATGGCGGTCAGGGCGGCCAGCACGGACGCCAGCGTCAAAAGGGTCATGCGGCGCAGGATCTGAGTTCGTTTCAAAGGGATGACCTCCTTGTACATTCGGGTCTTGTGATACCAGTACGGTGTGGTCTTATTCTTGACACATGCCAGACAAATATTCCAGCACAGCAGGAAAATTACAGGGACGCCGGATGACTCAGAGCGGACCGCGCCGGCGCCACCGCCCCAGCCGGAACCAAAGCAGGCCCAGCAGGGCCGAGGGAATGGGGGCCAGCATCTCGGCCCAGCACAGCCCGGAAAAGCCCAGCGCGCCGCCCAGCCACCAGGACAGGGCCAGGCGCATTACCACCGAGTGCAGCATGGCGTTGCCCATGGCCAGGCCCGCGGCTCCCACGCCGGTGGCCAGGGAGTCAAAGAGATACATGGCGGCGTAAAAGGCGAAGTTCACCGAGCAGCAGATGCGCAGATAGGTCACCCCCGCCGCCACCACGGCGGGATTTGGGTCAAAGAGGGCCACGATGGGCCCGGCAAAGAGCTGGACCAGCGCCACGGTGCCGGCGCACAGGGCCAAAGAGAGGCGCAGGCCCCAGCGGAGCGCCCCGGCGGCCCGGTCCGGGTCCCCGGCCCCCATGCACTGGCCGGCCATGGTGGTCACCGCCATCCCCACCGCCCAGCAGGGCATGGCGGCGAAGGTGTTCACCTTCAGCCCCACCCCCGCGGCGGCGGCCGCTGCGGTACCGTGGAGGTTGAACCATCCGGTGACCAGCAGATAGGACAGATTGACCACTGAGAGCTGTACGGCGGTGGGCAGGCCGATGCGCAGCAGGGCGATGGACAGGGCCCGGCCGGGGAGAAAGTGCCGGGGCTGGAGGCCGGAGAATAGGCCCCTGCGGAAGCAGAACCTTAAGGCGGCCAGGCAGGAGACCGCCTGGGAGCAAACGGTGGCCAGGGCGGCGCCTACGGTCCCGAGACCCAGCGCGCCCACCAGCAGCAGGTCCAGCGCGACGTTGACCGCGGTGGCCAGGGCCACGAAGAGGAGAGGGCTGACGGAATCCCCCAGGCCTCGCAGCACGCCGCACACGGCGTTGTAGCCCAGCACGAAAAAGGTGCCGCCGCAGATGACCAGCAGATAGCCGTGGGCCAGGGCCAGGGCCTCGCCGGGTACGTGCATGGCCCGCAGGATGGGCCCGCAGGTCAGCAGGCCTAGGGCGGTGACGGCCAGAGCGATCAGGCCGGAGAGGGTGAACAGGGCGCCGATGACCCGGCGGAGGCCCTTCGGGTCCCCGGCCCCCTGGCGCTGAGCCACCAGCACCGAGCCGCCGGTGGCTGCGCCGGAGCAGAGGGAGGTGATGACGTAGCAGAGCATGGCAGCACTGCTGACGGCAGCCAGGCCGGGACTGCCCAGGAAGCGGCCCACCACCAGCATATCCACCAGTTGGTAGAGGGATTGGAGCACGTTGGCGAACAAAAGGGGCAGGGCAAAGCGGAACAGGCGCTTGGGCACGCTGCCCGTGGTGAGATCGGATGTCATATCGGGTTTCCTCGCTTTGTATCAGATTGGGCCGGGACCGGAAAAGCAAAAAGGCCGCGGACGAGCCATCGTCCGCGGCCAAAGTTTTCTCCCGTCCCGGCGGAGGGCGCATTCCACCCGACGCGGCCGAAAGCCGCGCCTGCTGCGCCCTATTCGCCGATGAAGAGAAAAAGCAGCTCCGAACAATGCTTCATCGTTTCCGTTGTCCGGAGCCCAGTCTGATACACAGCTTCATACCCGAGGGGTCCTTTCCCGAGCTGAGGTCATTATAGCCAAAGAAGCCGGAATTGTCAAATTGGGGGTGCCAAACCGGGATGGGTGCGGTATAATGGACAGGCGACATTGCATAAAGAGAGGTACTTATGAAACGACTGCTGACATTGCTGCTAGGGCTGCTGCTGGCCCTGTCCCTCGCCGGGTGCGGGACATCCCGTCCCCAGGCGTCCGCCTCCGCCGGGCCGGCAGGAGGTACGCTGGAGGTCCATTTCATCGACGTGGGCCAGGCCGACGCCGCCCTGCTCCTGTGCGGGGGGGAGACCATGCTCATCGACGGGGGCAACGTGGACGATTCCGACCTCATCGTGTCCTACCTGTCCGGCCAGGGGGTGGAGAGGCTGGACTATGTGGTGTGCACACACGCCCATGAGGACCATGTGGGCGGGCTGGCCGGGGCGCTGGCCGCCTACCCAGCGGGGACGGTATACAGCCCCGTGATCCAATACGATTCCCGGGCCTTCGGGAATTTTGACAAGTATGCCGAGCAGCAGGGGCTGGAGCTCACCATCCCGGAGCCCGGCGACGCCTGGACGCTGGGGGAGGCCGCTGTCACCGTGCTGGGCCCCCGGAAGGAGTACGAGCAGACCAATAACACCTCCATCGTCCTGCGGGTGGACTTTGGGGAGACCTCCTTCCTCTTTACCGGAGACATGGAGCGGGACGCCGAGGCCGACCTGCTGGATGCGGGCGCGGACCTGAAGGCCGACGTGCTCAAGGTGGGGCACCACGGCAGCAGCACCTCCACCAGCTATCCTTTTCTGCGGGAGGTCCTGCCGGAGTACGCCGTCATCTCCTGCGGGACGGGCAACAGCTATGGCCACCCCCACGACGAGACCATGAGCCGCCTGCGGGACGCCGACGTGACGGTCTACCGCACCGATCTGCAGGGGCACGTCGTCTGCACCAGCGACGGGACCGGCCTGACCTTTACCACCCAGAAGAACCAGGACGCGGACACCAATCCCGGTGAAGCGGAGGGGGCGGGGATCTATATCGGGAACAAAAACTCCCAGGTGTTCCACCGCCCGGACTGCACCGGCCTGCCCGCCGGGCAGAACCAGGTGGTCTTCGACAGCCGGGCCGAGGCGGTGGCGGCAGGCTATACCCCCTGCGGGCGGTGTAAGCCGTGAAAAGAAAGGCCGGGCGCGAGGGTTTCCCTCGCGCCCGGCCTTTGCGATTCCATTACAACTGACTGCGGTCCCGGAGCCAACTGGGCAGGGAGCGCATCTTGACGCCGGAGACGATGCCCATGCAGGCGAAGAGGGTGAGGATGGAGGAGCCGCCGTAGCTGAAGAAGGGCAGGGTCAGCCCCACCAGAGGAAAGATATAGAGGCAGGAGGCCACGTTGACGAAGGTCTGGATGAGGAGCATCCCGCCGTAGCCCATGGCCACATAGGCGCTCATAGGGCTGCTGGCGTGGCGGGCCACCCACAGGCAGCGCAGGATGATGGCGGTCAGCAGCAGCAGGACCAGAAGGCATCCCACGAGGCCCAGCTCCTCCCCGCAGACGGCAAAGATCTCGTCGGTATAGCGGGCGTTCAGGGCCTCCTCCGCCGTGCTCTGGGTCTGCGTGCCCTGGAGGTAGCCCTGCCCGGTGAGGCCGCCGCTGCCGATGGCCAGGATGCTGCGGCTCTGCTGCCAGCCCTTGCCCTGGGTCTGTTCCAGGTAGCTGGCAGGCTCGGTGACGCCCAGGATATGGTCGATGACGACGGTAAAGCGCAAAGTGATGTACTGGGGCAGGTGGGGCCACACCAGCGCCAGCCCGCCCGCGGCGGCCCCGCCGCCCAGGAGGAACCACCGCTTTTTGACCCCAGCGGTCCAGGCCATGACCACGAACAGGAAGAGATAGACCAGCACCATACCGAAATCGCCCGAGACCACCGCGATGAGCCCGGCCATAAAAAGCGTGTGGCCGGCCAGCAGAAAGACCGGGCCGGGGCGGCTGATGCCCCACTCCTGATAGCGGGCGCACTGCCAGGCCAGCACGAGGATGAAGAAGATCTTGGCCACCTCGGCGGGCTGGATGTTCACCGGCAGGAAGGGAAAGTCCAGCCAGCTGTTGTTGCCGGTCTCCTCCTTGCCCACGCCGAAGGGGGTAAGCAGCAGCAGGATGAGGAAGACGTTGAAGACCAGCATCCACTTCCAGGACCGCTCGGTGAACAGCTCGATATCCACGAAGGACATGACGGCGTAGGCCACCACTCCGAGGCAGATAGCGGCGAGCTGGATGGGGACGAACCGGGAGCCGGCCGCGCCCAGATAGCGGGTGGCGCTGTAGATCAGCACCACGCCGAACAGGGAGGCCGCCACGCACAGCCCCAGAAGCAGCAGGTCAGCTTTACGGAAAAATTCGCGCAGGGCGTCCCGGAACCACATGGACACGGCCCTCCTTTTGGTATTCAGCAGCAAACGCGGATATATTATTGTACCACCTTCCCGCCGGTTCGTAAACCGTTTTACAAAAGCGGAAAGCTGTGATATAATACCTCGGAATTTTGAACGGAAGGGGGCGGGCGCGTGGACTATCTCTCCAACAGCGTGGAGGAGACCGAGGCCCTGGGGGCGGAATTGGCCGGCCGGCTGGAGCCGGGAGACGTGGTGGCCTTCACCGGGGACCTGGGGGCGGGCAAGACCGCCTTTGTCCGGGGGCTGGCCCGGGGCCTGGGCATCCCGGACCGGGTGACCAGCCCCACCTTTACCATCGTCAACGAGTACGAGGGGGGGCGTCTGCCCCTGTTCCACTTTGACATGTACCGCCTGGGTTCGGCCGACGAGCTGTATGACATCGGCTGGGAGGACTATCTGGCCCGGGGCGGGGTATGCGCCGTGGAGTGGAGCGAGATCGTCCGCGACGCCCTGGAGCCCGGCTGTATCCGGGTAGACCTGCGCCGCGGGGAGCGCGATGGGCAGCGGCGGATCACCGTCACAGAGGAGGAAACCACATGAAGATACTGGCGCTGGAGTCCTCCGCCCCGGCCTGCTCGGTGTGCCTGTGGGAGGATGGGCGGCTGCTGGCCCAGTCCTTCCAGAACAGCGGCCTGACCCATTCCCGCACCCTGATGTCTCTGTGCGGGGACCTGCTGAAAAACGGTGGGTACACCCTGGACGAGGTGGACGTGGTGGCCGTGGCGGCGGGACCGGGGTCCTTTACCGGCCTGCGCATCGGCGTGGCGGCGGCCAAGGGGCTGGCCTGGGCAGGGGACAAGCCCTGCGCCGGGGTGTCCACTCTGGAGGCCATGGCCTGGCCCCTGGCGCATCTGGAGGGGGCCGACCTCTGCGCCGTCATGGACGCCCGGCGGCAGCAGGTTTACAACGCCCTGTTCGAGGTGCGGGGCGGCGCGCTGCTGCGCCGGTGCCCCGACCGGGCCGTGAGCGTCGCACAGCTGGCAGCCGAGCTGGAGGCGCGGAAAAAACCGCAGATTTTGGTTGGAGACGGGACGAAGCTGTGCTATAATGAGCTTATAAAGCGCGGTCTTTCCGTGGAGCCCGCACCGCCTCACCTGGTGTTTCAGAGCGCCTGGGGGGTTGCCCTGGCGGCGGCGGAGCTGGCTGGCCGGGGCGGACTGGTGACGGCCGCCGGGCTGGAGCCGGTCTACCACCGGCTCTCCCAGGCGGAGCGGGAGCGGCTTGCGAGACAAGGAAAAGCTGAAAAATGTAAAGGGGACAACTGACATGGACGAAATGGTACACATTTTTGATCACCCGCTGATCCAGCATAAACTGGCCATCCTCCGGGATGAGCGCACCGGCGTAAAGGAGTTCCGGGAGATCGTCTCCGAGATCGCCTCCCTCATGTGCTACGAGGCGACCCGGGACCTGCCCACCGAGGAGGTCACCATCAAGACCCCCGTGGCCACCGGCAAATTCAAGACCCTGGCGGGCAAAAAGCTGGCCATTGTCCCCATCCTGCGGGCCGGACTGGGCATGGTGGACGGCATTCTCACCCTCATTCCCTCCGCCAAGGTGGGCCATATCGGTCTGTACCGGGACCCCGACACCCTGGAGCCTGTGGAATACTACTGCAAGATGCCCTCCGACATCGCCGAGCGGGACGTGATCGTCCTGGACCCCATGCTGGCCACCGGCGGCTCGGCCTCCGCGGCCATCCAGTTCATCAAGAACTATGAGGTCAAGCACATCAAGCTGATGAACATCATCGCCGCTCCCGAGGGTGTGGAGCGCATCCGCAAGGACCATCCCGACGTGGCCATCTATTGCGCCGCGCTGGACGAGAAGCTCAATGACCACGGCTACATCGTTCCCGGCCTGGGCGACGCCGGCGACCGCATCTTCGGCACGAAGTAAGCCGGTGCAGCCAGTCTATGAGACGCGGCGGCTGCGCCTGATGCCGGCCGGACCGGAGTTGGCCGGGGCGGCGGCGGATTACTATCGCCGGAACCGGACCTTTCTGGCCGCTTTCGAGCCGGCGCGGGAGGAGAGCTTCTTCACGCAGGAGGGGCAGCGCTCCCTGCTGACGGAAGAGGCGCGGCTGGCGGAGGAGGACCGTTCCTACCGCTTCTACCTCGCCCTGCGGGAGGCGCCGGAGCGGATCGTGGGCCTGGTGGGACTCAACAATCTGGTCCGGGGGGCCTTTCAGTCCTGCTTTCTGGGCTACAAGCTGGACGGCGGGCTGCTGCGCCGGGGCTATATGACCGAGGCGGTGGAGGAAGCCGTCCGCATCGCCTTCACCGTGCTGGGGCTCCACCGGATCGAGGCCAACATCATGCCCCGGAACACGGCCTCCCTGGGCGTGGCCCGAAAGGCTGGCTTCCAGGAGGAGGGGCTGGCCGTCCGGTACCTGCGGATCAACGGGGTGTGGGAGGACCACATCCACATGGTCCGGCGTAACGAATGAGCCCTGCATGCACTCCAAAGAGCGCCGGGCCGGAGCTTTGCCTCCGGCCCGGCGTTTGTTGCGGTTGGGATTGAGATTTTTTTCCGGCTGTGGTAAAATAAAAAATCAGGCGTACAATGGTAATATCTCTTTTGATAAAGGAGTTTCCTATGAAAATTGTTGTTTTGGCCGGGGGACTGAGCCCGGAGCGCAATGTCTCCCTCTCCTCCGGCACCATGATCGCCGAGGCCCTGCGGGGCCGGGGACACCGGGCGGCGCTGGTGGATCTGTACTTCGGCCTGGAGGACTACAATGGCCCAACAGAGGCCTATTTTGACGCGCCCCTGTCCGACGCGGGCAGACGGGTACAGCGGGAGGCCCCCGATCTGGAGCAGGTGAAGGCTGCCCGGAAGTGGAAGGGTAAGAGCCAGTTCGGCCCCGGCGTGCTGGAGCTGTGCGCGTTGGCCGACGTGGTGTTCCTGGCCCTGCACGGCCAGTGCGGCGAGGACGGCCGGGTCCAGGCCGCCTTCGATCTGATGGGCATCCCCTATACCGGCGCGGGCTATCTGGGCTCCGCTCTGGCCATGGACAAGGACCTGACCAAGCGGCTCATCTCCGGCCTGGGGGTGGATACCCCCAAGTGGCGGACCGTTCGCTACACCGAGGCCGATGTGGACCGCCTGACCAGCACCACCCCGGCGCCCTGCGTGGTCAAGCCGGTGGACAGCGGTTCCTCCATCGGGGTCTCCATCGCCCACGACAAGAAGGAGCTCCACGCCGCCCTGCTGGAGGGTTTGCGCTTCGGCGGCCACTGCGTGCTGGAGCAGTACGTCCGGGGCCGGGAGGTCCAGGTGGGCGTCCTGGAGGACCGGGGCCTGCCCTCCATCGAGATCATCCCCAAGCAGGGCTTTTACGATTATGCCAACAAGTACCAACCCGGCGCGGCGGTGGAGGTCTGTCCGGCCCCCATTCCGGCGGAGGTCGAGGAAAAGCTGCGCCAGGCCACTCTGACGGTCTACCACGCCCTGGGCCTGAGCGTTTACTCCCGGGCCGACTTCATTCTGGACGAGGGCGGCACGCCCTGGTTTTTGGAGATCAACACCCTGCCCGGCATGACCCCCACCAGCCTGCTGCCCCAGGAGGCCGCCGCCGTGGGCATCGGCTATCCGGAGCTGTGCGAGCGCATCATCACCGCCTCCCTGGAGGCCAGAAAACAGGGAAAGTAGGGACTGTTATGGAGCCCATTACCGTTCGAGAGATCGCTGAGGCCGTGGGAGGCAAGCTCCTGGGGGCGTTCGACGACCTGGACCGGACCGTCACCCATGTGTTTACCGACAGCCGGGAGCCCGACCCCGGCGCGCTGTTCATCCCCCTGGTGGGGGAGCGGTTCGACGGACACGCCTTCATCCACGACGCCCTCACCGGCGGGGCGGCGGGCTGCTTCACCCAGCGGGAGCGGGAGACCTATCTGCCCGGCAAGTTCTACATCAAGGTGTCCTCCACCCAGAAGGCCCTGCGGGATCTGGCCCGGCATTACAAGCAGAAGTTCAAGATCCCCTTCGTAGGCGTCACCGGCAGCGTGGGCAAGACCACCACGAAGGACATGGTGGCCGCCGTGCTGGGGGAGAAATTTAAGGTCCTCAAGACCGAGGGCAACTTCAACAACGAGGTGGGCCTCCCCCTGACCCTGCTGCGGCTCAACCGCCAGCATGAGCTCTGTGTGCTGGAGATGGGGATGAACCATTTTGGAGAGATCGAGTACCTCAGCGGCATCGTGGAGCCCGACGTGGCCCTCATCACCAACATCGGGGACGCCCACATCGAGAACCTGGGCTCGAGGGAGAACATCCTCAAGGCCAAATGCGAGATCTTCTCCCACATGAAGCCGGGGGGGCTGGCGGTGCTCAACGGAGACGACGCGCTGCTGACCACCCTGCGGGGCGGGCTGCCCTTCCAGACCGTGTTCTGCGGTACGGCGGAGGGCCTGGAATACCGGGCCAGCCAGGTATGGAGCGACGGGGAGCACAAGGTGGACTGCCGGGTGGACACCCCAGAGGGGGGCTTTCCGGTGGAGATCCCCGCTCTGGGCAACCACATGCTCTACCCCACCCTGATGGCCGCGGCGGTGGGACAGCACTTCGGCATGACCGGCGAGGAGATCGCCCGGGGCGTGCTCCGCTTCGCCCCCACCAAGATGCGCATGAACATCCTGCGCCGGGGGGACGGCATCACCATCCTGGACGACGCCTACAACGCCAATCCCCAGTCCATGCGGGCGGCGGTGGAGGTCCTGTCCAAGACCGGCGGGACCTATAAGATCGCCGTTTTGGGCGACATGTTCGAGCTGGGGCCCCTGGCCCCCACCCTCCACGCCGGTGTGGGCGCCTATCTGGGCAAGGCGGGCATCGACTGTCTGGTGGCCGTCGGCCCCCTGGCCCGGCACATCTATACTGCCGCCAAGGAGGCCCTGGTCCCCGGGGTATACTGGTTTGAGACGAAAGAGGAGGCCCGGGCCGCACTGCAGCAGGAGCTTCAGCCCCATACGACCGTGCTGGTCAAGGCCTCCCGTGGGATGGCGTTTGAAGAGATCGTATCCTATCTGAAGAGCATTACGCCCGAGCCGTAGCGGCTCAGCCGAACCGCTCGGCGAGCTGCTCAGCAAAGGGCGGATGGATGACCCCCTTCTCGGTGATGATGCCGGTAAGCAGCCGGTGGGGCGTCACGTCGAAGGCGGGGTTATAGACCCCCACGCCCTCCGGCGCCGTCCGCACCCCGGCAAAGTGGGTGACCTCCGAGGCTTCCCGCTGTTCGATGGGGATGTGGCTGCCGTCGGGGATGGACAGGTCGATGGTGCTGGAGGGCAGCACCGAATAGAAGGGGATGCCGTGATAGTGGGCCAGCACCGCCACGCCGTAGGTGCCGATCTTATTGGCAAAGTCCCCGTTGGCCGCCATCCGGTCGCAGCCCAGGAGCACCAGGTCGATCTTCCCCTGGGCCATCAGGCTGGCGGCCATGTTGTCGGTGATGAGGGTGGCGGGGATGCCGTCCTTCACCAGCTCCCAGGCGGTGAGCCGGGCCCCCTGTAAAAGCGGCCGTGTCTCGTCACAGTAGACCATCTCCACCTTGCCCTGGGTAAAGGCCGAGCGCACCACCCCTAGGGCGGTGCCGTAGCCCCCGGTGGCGATGGCCCCGGCGTTGCAGTGGGTGAGGATGCGGGCCCCATGGGGGACGATCGCCGCCCCGGCCGCGCCGATGGCCCGGTTCATGGCCACGTCCTCCCGGTGGATGGCCTCGGCCTCCCGGATCAGGATGGGCAGGGCCTCTGCACCGCACCCCGCCGCCCCCAGGGCCAGGCCCATCCGGTCCAGGGCCCAGAACAGATTGACGGCGGTGGGGCGGCTGGCGGCCAGCTCCGCCGAGGCTGCCGCCATGCTCTTCTGGAATTCCTCCGGGTTTTGGCCCTTATATTCCATGGCGGCCAGGCACAGCGCATAGGCCGCCGCCACGCCGATGGCGGGCGCGCCCCGCACCACCAGACGGCGGATGGCGTCCGCCACCTTCCGGTAATCGGTATAGGTGTTCCAGACCTCCTCCACCGGGAGCCGGGTCTGGTCCAGCAGCGCAAGGGAATTCCCCTGCCAGCGAATGGCATCCATCGTAGAAACCCTCCAATCAAAGATATCGGTCTGTTGTTATCATACCACAACAGACGGCGGGAGTAAACGAATGATAGACATCTCCGTGTCAAGCCTCAGGAAAGAGTTTGAGGTTGGCAACAAAATATTGGACGGCCTCTCCTTCCAGGTGGACACCGGGGAGCGGGTGGGCCTTCTGGGCAAGAACGGGGCGGGCAAGACCACCCTGTTCAAGATCCTCACCGGGGAGCTGGACCACGACGGGGGCCAGGTCTCCATCGCCCCGGGCAAGCGGTTGGGCCTCATCTCTCAGATCCCCGTCTACCCGGCGGGCCACACCGTGGACATGGTGCTCCGCTCCGCCTTTGACCGGCTGGGGGACATGGAGCGCGAGATGGCGGGCCTCACCCGCCGCATGGAGGCCGGGGAGGACGACCCGGCCCTGCTGCGGCGCTACGACAACCTGGTGGCCGCCTTCGAGGCGGGAGGCGGCTACGACGTGGAGACCCCCCTCAACAAGGTGTGCAACGGCCTGCAGATCTCCCGGGACATGCGGGAGCAGCTTTTTTCCAGCCTGTCCGGCGGGGAGAAGACCCGGGTGAACCTGGGCCGTCTCATTTTGGAGGACACCGACATCCTCCTGCTGGACGAGCCCACCAACCACCTGGACCTGCGGGCCACCGAGTGGCTGGAGGACTACCTGGCCCGGTTCAAGGGCACCGTGCTGGCCATCTCCCACGACCGCTGGTTCCTGGACCGGGTGGTCACACGGGTCATTGAGCTGGTGGACGGAAAGGCGGAATTCTATTCCGGCAACTACAGCTTTTATGTGGAGGAGAAGGAGCGCCGCTACGAGGAGCGCAGAAAGCAGTATGAAAAGGAGCAGGCCAAGATCGAGCAGCTCCAGGAGGCGGCGGACAAGTTGCACCTGTGGGCCTTCATGGGGGCGGACAAGCTCCACAAGCGGGCCTTCTCCATGGAAAAGCGCATCGAGCGCCTGCGCCAGACCGACCGGCCCAGGAAGGAGCGGAAGCTGGACATCCGCTTTGGAGAGCGGGAGTTCCGGGGGGACGAGGTCCTGGTGGTGAAAGACCTCAGCAAGTCCTTCGATGGGCGGCGGCTCTTCTCGGACGTGAACCTGCTGGTGGAGGGGGGCGAGCGCATCGCCCTGCTGGGGGACAACGGCACGGGTAAGTCCACCCTTTTGAAGATCCTTCTGGGGGAGGAGGAGGCCGACACCGGCAAGGTCCGCATGGGCCCCACCGTCCGGCTGGGCTACCTGCCCCAGATCATCCATTTCGACCACCCGGAGCGCAGCCTGGTGGATACCATGCTCTACGACCTGGGCTGCTCTACCCAGGAGGCCCGGGACCGGCTGGCCGCCTTCAACTTCCGGGGGGAGGACGTGTTCAAGCCCGTCTCCGCCCTGTCCGGCGGGGAGCAGTCCCGGCTGCGGCTGTGTATGCTTATGGATGAGAAGATCAACCTGCTCATCCTGGACGAGCCCACCAACCATCTGGACCTCAGCTCCCGGGAGTGGATCGAGGAGGCGGTGGCCGACTACGGCGGCAACCTGCTCTTCGTCTCCCACGACCGCTACTTCATCCACCAGTTCGCCAACCGCATCTGGATGCTGGAGGACGGACACATCACGGATTTCGTGGGCACCTTTGCCGAGTACAACGAGTTTCAGGAGCGGCGGACCAGGGGCCTGCCGCCCACCGCGCCGGTAAAGGAGGAGCCGCCGAAAAAGGAGAAGCCCAGGCGCACCGGCGGCACCAAGAATCTGGAAAAAGAGGTCAACGCCGCCGAGCGGGCCGTCACCAGGGCGGAGGAGCAGATGTACGACCTGACCTGTGAGATCGAAGAGGCCGCCAGCGACTATCTCCGGCTCACCGAGCTCTACGCCCGGCGGGATGCACTGGAGGACGAGATCGCCCACCTCTATGCGGTCTGGGAGGGCCTGGCGGCGGAGCTGGAGGAGGCGAAGGCGGAATGAGACGAAAAGGGGTATACCGTCCCTACGGCGGGCGGCGGAGGCGCTGGCTGCCCAGAGTGCTATTGTGCCTGCTCCTGGCCGGCGCTTTGGTCTTCGGCGCTTTGGAGGCGCTGATCTTATCCGGCAGCCGGGACCAACTCCAGGGGGAACCACAGGTGATGGTGGTTTTTGGCTGCCAGGTGAAGCCCTGGGGACCGTCGGTGCTGCTGCAGGACCGACTGGACACCGCTCTGGCCTATCTGGAGGAGCACCCCGAGATGACGGTGGTGGTCACCGGCGGCCAGGGGGACGACGAGCCGGTCTCCGAGGCCCAATGCATGTACGACTACCTGACGGAGCACGGGGTGGACGGCTCCCGGATCGTAAAGGAAGACCGGTCCCGGAATACCTGGCAGAACATCAACTATACCCTGACGCTGTTCCAGGACGGGACAGTAGCGCCCGCAGAACAGATTCTGCTGGTGTCCAGCGGCTTCCACCTGACCCGCATCCGGATGCTATGGGAGCGGGTGTGGCCGGGGACCTATACCCTGTCCGTTCTGGCCGCGCCGGTGAGCCACGCGCCGTCGGCGGTGCAGATGTTTTTCCGGGAGCCGCTGGCCCTGGTGAAATCCTGGCTGCTGGACCGGCCGGGCTGAGGAGGAACGTATGTTAGAAGAGAAGCTGAAGGCCCTGGACCGGCAGTATGCCGAGCTGGAGGCCCGTCTGGCCGCGCCGGAGACCTACGACGACCCGACCCGGGTAGCCCGGCTCAACAAGGAGCAGCGGGATCTGGAGCCGGTGGTCACCGCCTACCGGACCTACGTCCGGCGGCAGAAGGACCTGGCCGACGCCCAGGCCCTGATGAGCGACCCGGACATGAAGGAGCTGGCTCAGGAGGAGTACCAGGCGGCCAAGGCTGACCTGGAGCGGCTGGTGGAGGAGATTCGGATTCTGCTGCTGCCCCGGGACCCCAACGACGCCAAGAACGTCATTGTGGAGATCCGGGCCGGGGTGGGCGGCGAGGAGGCCGCCCTCTTTGCCAACTCCCTCTATCGCATGTACTGCATGTACGCCGAATCCCGCCGCTGGCAGGTGGAGGTGGACAGCGTCAGTGAGACCGAGCTGGGCGGCGTGAAGGAGATCTGTTTCACCATCCAGGGGGACGGGGCCTACAGCCGCCTGAAATTCGAAAGCGGCGTCCACCGGGTCCAGCGGGTGCCCGAGACCGAGTCCGGCGGGCGCATTCACACCTCCACCGTCACGGTGGCGGTGCTGCCCGAGGTGGACGAGGTGGACTTTGCCCTCAACCCCGCCGACATCGAGATGCAGGTCTTCCGCTCCTCCGGCGCGGGGGGCCAGCACGTCAACAAGACCTCCTCCGCCGTGCGCCTGATCCACAAGCCCACCGGCACGGTGGTGGAGTGCCAGCAGGAGCGCAGCCAGTTCCAGAACCGGGACCGGGCCATGCAGATTCTGCGCTCCCGGCTCTATGAGGAGAAGGTGCGGGAGCAGGCCGATGCCGTCACCAGCCAGCGCCGCAGCCAGGTGGGCACCGGCATGCGCAACGAGCGCATCCGCACCTATAATTTTCCCCAGGGACGGCTCACCGACCACCGGGTGGGGCTGACCCTCTACCGGCTGGACAGCGTGATGAATGGAGACATTGACGAGATCATCGACGCCCTCATTACGGCGGATCAGGCGGAGCGCCTGAAGCACCAGGAACAGGGCGGTTAAGGAGGAAACACCCATGGAACTGCGGATTCACTTCCAGTCTCTGCCCACGGACATGACCCTGGAGAGCCTGAAGGCCGGGCTGGACGACATTCTGGAGGACGACGGCTGGCTCACCGGCTCCGGCGCGGACTACGTGGAGCTGGAGCTGGAGGACGAGCGCATGAACCCCAAATATGGCATCATGGCCGTCAAGAGCTACCTCCAGCGGGCCCGGTTCGCCCCGGACACCACCATCGAGCTGGCGGGCGTGCCCGTGGGCATCTACGAATAACGCGGAAATCAGGTGAACCGGATTGGAGACAAGGCGCTTCACGGCGGAGGAGATCGGACCCGCCGCCGACATCATACGCCGGGGCGGCCTGCTGGGAATCCCCACCGAGACGGTCTACGGCCTGGGGGCCAACGGCCTGGACCCGGCGGCGGTCCGGCGCATTTTTGAGGCCAAGGGCCGGCCACAGGACAACCCCCTCATCCTGCACGTCCCCGCGATGGATTGGCTGGAGCGGTACTGCAAACATATCCCGGCCGCCGCCTATACGCTTGCGGAGCGGTTCTGGCCGGGTCCGTTGACCATGATCCTGGAGCGGCGGGAGATGGTGCCCGACGTGACCACCGCCGGCCTGGAGACGGTGGGGATGCGCTGCCCCGACCACCCGGTGACCCGGGCCATCCTTACCGCGGCGGACCTGCCGGTGGCGGCCCCCTCGGGGAACACCTCGGGGCGGCCCAGCCCCACCAGCGCCGCCGATATGCTGGAGGATATGGACGGTAAAATCGACGGTATCGTAGACGGCGGGCCCTGCTCCGTGGGGGTGGAGTCCACCATCGTGGATCTGACCGTGACGCCGCCACGGCTTCTGCGCCCCGGCGGCGTCACCCTGGAGCAGCTCCGGGCGGCGCTGGGGGAGGTGGCGGTGGACCCGGCGGTGACCCGGCTCATGGGGGCGGGCGAGCAGGCCCGGGCTGCCGGCATGAA
>ERZ781272.77-NODE-77-length-143424-cov-72.794363_pt1 | contig 143424 bp, 141 predicted proteins | sample MGYA00375850_ERZ781272 | MGnify/ENA primary metagenome ERZ781272 (study PRJEB29790, sample SAMN06051246) | human gut metagenome | host: Homo sapiens | place: USA: Cincinnati, Ohio | collected 2013-06-21 | study: EMG produced TPA metagenomics assembly of the Gut...
CTTCAAGCCCTGAAGGAGGCTGTTCCTGGTACGTTCAGACTGTTGTTGAGCTGGAGATCGCAACGGAGGAAGAACCCTCGTTGCTGGAAGCCTGGAAGAAGTATCGGCTGCTATTGAACCGTGTTAATACGACAAAAGTATCGAATATCGAAAGGCTAGCTGTTCCTACTATAAAATAATTGCAACTGATTCGCTCCGTTGGCACGTTGTATGTGATTATGTGCCAACGGTTATTAGATTCTAATAATAAAAACTACCTATTGGGCATATGTTTTATAAATCATATCTAAATTTTCTATTGGGTTTTTTTTGTTTAAAAACAGAGATGTTTTAAAATTGGTATTGTTTATTTCTATGAATTCTCTTAAGTTTATATCATGTACTATTTTGGGTAAGGCGTCTGTTTTGATATTACTCTTGTTTAAAGAAAGTGAATCTGCGCTTTCCATTAATAGTTGTTCTCTATCTTTATGACCTTTCAATCTTAAGGTATTCGCAAAATTCACCTCAGCGGATATCCATGGAGATAATGTTCCGGCTGTCATTTCAATAGCTTCCTGGGGGGGAATTGTAGCATCTCCCATGTATTGATGAATTGAGTTACTAGACTCGATAAATATCACGCTGTCAGCGTTATCCATTACTCTCATTAAAGCCATGCTTAGTATGGTGTGCATGTGAGATAGTAGGTTATTAGATTTTTCATAGTGGTAATAAGGTGCGTCAGGGATTTTGCAGTACCGATCATGCATTTCTTTCAGTGCGTAGTTAATATGCCCCCAAAGTTGGGAGTCAATGAAGGATATTATATTATATTTTTCATAAAGTGTGTTGGCTAATTTTATTGCTACATTTACATCTTTGCTGCTATGAGATATGAAAATGTGTGGTTCATTTTCAGGAAAGAGATTGTCGGTTAATATCTTTGCTGATATTTCCCCATTTACTGCATCAAATATTTTTGAATCTATATCTGTATTGCTCAGCTTTGAGTAAATCAAATTGTTACCATTGATGCTTAAGTATGCATTGTTGCTTATTATTGTATCTCTGTTTATTCTAAATTTACCAATCATTATATTACCCCTTGATTAAGATTGCAGTAGAAATGATTGTCATTGGGAAGTAAAAATAAATAATTGATGGGGACTTGAAACAAGCCATTAATGAATTCTTGTCTTTTTTTGAGATTTCAAATATTTCATTTTTGAAATCTAGGTACATGACTTTGTTCCCAACTGGAATAGCTGCCAGTTTATTATAAACATCTCTAAATATCCTTTCTTGAGAAAGATAATAAGAGTCGAGATAGGAGAATGAAATACAAATAAGAGGCGGCACTAGATAAGATAGGCAACCAAGCCCACCAAAAGTCGACTTGATAGCTATGAACCCAGTAACAATAGTGATTGCCCACGTTTTCATCAATTGTGAGTTTGACGCCATCCTTGCAATTATGGTTTGCAGACTTGCTAATGACGCTACTTTGGCGGGCAATCCGTCATCTCGGTGCTCTGGTGGCAGGTCTTCTATACTCATGAATATCCTCAGATTATGATTAAAATTATACTTTATGACAAAAAAGCGCATAACACAAAGGGTTCTATATCAGGAAAAACTCTTTTGGTTGGAGGTGAAAGTGAAGGGGGATGACAATCTGGTTTTTTCATAATCCATTGATTTAAAAGAAATAACTAGTTTTGGTGTTTCTAAGAGCACTCTATCCGCTAATTGAATCAAATGTTCGCTTTTCGTTTATAACAGTTGCTCATTGCGGTTATGAAAGAAAAGATGTTTGCCAGCCTCGCTGGACACGGAAGTTTATGCAGATGAAGTAAAGCAAAAATCCAAATCTGTGGGCTTTGATGTTCATAGAACACAGCGACTCTTTGTGCGTATCCTTTTGTGTCCTCGTCGTTTGGTTACTGTCCTGCCTTGACTGATCGTTTTCTGTTTTTATTGATGTTGTTATGGAGCAATCCAATAATGATTGGCAGGTTAGTGGGAGTTGAAACCGCAGACACGCCGTATGCAAGACGTGCTGCGGTTGGCTGATGCACTTTCGAGAGTGTATGTATTGAATTATTTCCAGCCGTTACTGATTTTACGTATTTTTTGTATGAGAGGAGTTGCACCACTTCTTAAGCATAATTTGTTAGAATCATGGCAGCACAATAGCCATATATCCAATATAAAATACTTAGCCTTCTAATCATTATGGAGTATTTGATCGCCGTATGGCCAGCCATTTTCCCCAGGAAGGGTCATACCTAACATTGGCATAATACTAAGTTGTCCAATGGTAAATCCTAGAGCACTTGTATTACTGATTCCGGCATAGGTCATATCAAGGGAGTTAGACTCTGAGCTGGACATAAAAAGATTTCTTGTGCCAATTCTATTCGCGATTGAGAACTGAATATGCCCACCAATTGTATTTACGGTGTCCTGAGATATCCAGTTGTTTAACGCGATAAATGGCGCCCGCCACCAGTTAAGCGTGCCATTCTCAAAACGCCCCCTCGTCATCTCAATATCTTCCCGAAACTGCTGCTTTCTGTCTCCCAAGACTACCGGGGTACCTGTTGTCAGGTCAAGGCAGTCCTCAATTACAAGATTAGTGGGGTTTGATGGGGTGTTGTAGATCTTAATGATTTTATGTACCTGTGTTCTGAAACAGAATCCGTAAATAATCATCTCCGTTGCTACAGAACGGGGAAAAAACTGGCCAATATCCAGTATAAATTTTTCCGCGATTCCCTTTGTTAAAACTGCAATTTCATAAAGACTCGGGTAACTATCATAAGTCAACTCCGGCTGCTGAACATCATAATAATTAACTTCATGTAATGAAGATAATGATACGGCAAGTAACTCCTTCACATTTATACCGATCATTGTTCCTCCTGCAAAGCCGAAACCAAACTCCATAATTTTTTCCGGAGATAGACGGTATATGTCATTGGAGCGAATAACTGATACCGGAATCGAGAATAGTTTAGGACAGTGATTTGTCATTACACTTTCATGCTGGGTGATTCTTGAGTCGCTTACGGCCCAGATACTTTCCCCTTCTTCCCTGTTTAGCCAGCAGGCTATTGCTGTCATTGAAAACCCCCTTTTAAGTAAAAAAATCAGATTCAGATAGTGCATACATAATTTAGTCAAGTCATCTCTTTTAAGACGCATTGAGAAATGGTTGCTCAAGGTGCGCCAGTGAACGCGCACGAAAATAACTTCTTGCATTTCCCATTACACTCTGACTTTAGGGCCGCGTTAGATTTTAACATGGTGGCCGTGCATCCATTTAAACTGGTAATCTGGAGAATGAGTAACGCTGAATAGATTAACAATCTATGCGACTAACGGCCCTTAAAAGCGCAGCTCATAACATCGAATTTTACCAGTTTAGTCATTTTTAAAAAGTGCCCGAAAAATGTTGTCCACGATTTGCGCTCTACGTCCCATCTTGACCTACTCCCTGATAATTCACTCAGAAGGCGGTTAGCAATGTCCGTTAAGTGCTCACAACGGACATTCAGCCCACTAAATCCGACCGTGTCGCTCAATATGCGGACAGGTTGTAGTGCTAACTGCATTGTAGCTGTGAGATTTCACCATCGATGGCTTCTATAACCTGTTTATAGCGGAGCATGACCTCATCATGAATCATCATTAATCCGCGGCCGTACTCTGTGGCTAGGATTGTGTATCTTTTCAGGTGTGCAAGATGTTCTTTGTTGCCAGTAATGTCACTTGCAACCTGCGTGGAGTCCAGCCGTTCGATAAGCGCATTATTGCCGCGATAGGAATCAATTAGGCTTCTTGCGCTTGTATAAAAAGCCACAATTTTTGAGAGTGTTTCTCTATGAACTTCAGGTAGGGATGCCGAGTTGGCTTCATAGAACGTGAAGTAGTTTTGAGTAATGGGGAAAATGTTATCGAACGGTGAGTTCCGGTCGTATTTTTCGATTTCTTCTGCCATTCTGGCCTGATACAGTTTAATCAGTGAGTCTATTTCCTCTCTGACACCCAATAGCGTTGTTATACGCTTCTCTCTGGCCGCTGTTGCCTGCTGTTTTGCCTGCTGTTTCACCTGAGTTGTCACTCCAATCATCGTGAAACAGCCACCTAAAAGAGCTGCTAAAAATGCGGAGATGAGATCTGAATATTCGTGCCAGAAGGTTAGCATGGCGAAAATTCCATTGGGTTAAATTATGTCTATTTAACCACATCATGATACGAAGATACCTTCCAAAATGTTGCTATGACCCCATCTGTTGTTGCCTGGCTGGTGACGTGTCTGGGTATTAGCACCGTGCTCTCTCATTATCTAAGTCTGGGCCAATCCTCGCTCATAACAGGCATTCACTTCAGTCATGGCAGAAAGGTATGCATGCTGGAGAAGTCATGAAAGAAAAGAAGACATCTGCGTCGTTTGACATCACTGCTATCTTCTTACTGGTTATGCAGGTCGTAGTGGGGGCACGCAAAGCTTTGCACTGGATTGCGAGGCGTTGCGCTTCTCTGGAGTGCGACATGTTTGATGACAAAAAATTAGCGCAAGAAGACAAAAATCACCTTGCGCTAATGCTCTGTTACAGGTCACTAATACCATCTAAGTAGTTGATTCATAGTGACTGGATATGTTGTGTTTTGTCGCGTTTTGCAGTCTATTATTTAATCATTAAGTAATCTAATGCTATGATTTTTAAATTATTTATGTGATTTTGTCATCCTTTAGGTGAAAAAGGTTGAGTCGCAAAGCGGAATGCATCTAGCATAAAGCCTTATTATTGATGAGGCTATCATGCGCGTACTGCTATTGTTACTTCTTTCCCTTTTCATGTTATCGGCATTTTCGGCTGATAACCTGTTGCGCTGGCATGATGCGCAGCATTACACGGTGCAAGCCTCTACGCCGCTTAAAGCCAAACGCGCATGGAAACTGTGCGCGCTTTATCCCAGCCTGAAAGATTCATACTGGTTATCGTTGAACTATGGTATGCAGGAGGCTGCTCGCCGCTACGGTGTGGATTTAAAAGTGCTGGAGGCAGGCGGCTACAGCCAGTTGGCTACGCAGCAAGCACAAATCGACCAGTGTAAACAGTGGGGCGCAGAGGCCATTTTGCTCGGTAGTAGCACGACGTCATTTCCCGATCTGCAAAAGCAGGTAGCAAATCTGCCGGTGATCGAACTGGTGAATGCTATTGATGCTCCCCAGATGAAAAGCCGCGTTGGTGTGCCCTGGTTTCAGATGGGCTATCAACCAGGGCGATATCTGGTGCAATGGGCGCACGGTAAACCACTGAACGTGCTGTTGATGCCCGGCCCCGATAACGCCGGGGGCAGTAAGGAGATGGTAGAGGGTTTTCGCGCAGCCATTGCCGGAAGTCCGGTACGTATTGTTGATATTGCGCTCGGTGATAACGATATTGAAATCCAGCGTAACCTGTTGCAGGAGATGCTGGAGCGCCATCCAGAAATCGACGTCGTTGCCGGAACGGCCATTGCGGCAGAGGCGGCAATGGGGGAAGGGCGTAACCTGAAAACACCGCTTACCGTGGTGTCGTTTTATCTTTCACATCAGGTGTATCGCGGGCTGAAGCGGGGAAGAGTGATTATGGCTGCCAGCGATCAAATGGTCTGGCAGGGGGAACTGGCGGTTGAGCAGGCCATCAGGCAATTACAGGGGCAATCGGTGTCTGATAATGTCAGCCCACCGATTTTAGTTCTGACGCCGAAAAATGCCGACCGTGAACATATCCGCCGCTCGCTGTCGCCAGGGGGATTTCGTCCGGTCTATTATTATCAGCACACATCAGCGGCTAAGAAATAACCTTCGCCATGTTGTGTCACCAGTAAATCCGCGCTGAGTTTATGGCGTAAACGACGAATTAACACATCGACGGTGCGCAGGTCAGGGTTTTCCACCCGACGCGCAGAGAGCATACGCAGCAGACGTTCACGGCTAAGAATTTCGCCCGGATTCGTCACAAATGCCACCAACATTTCATACTCTGCGCGGGTCAGTTTAATCGGCTCGCCATCCCGCTCCAGCGTATGGCGCGACACATTCAGGCAATAACCGGCAAAGCGATAGCAGTTGTCCTGAGTGTGCGGTTGAGCTTGTCGCGCGAGGTCGATTCGCCAGAGCAGATTTTTCACCCGTACTACCAGTTCGCGCAGTTCCAGCGGTTTGGTGACGTAATCGTCTGCGCCCATTTCCAGCCCAACAATACGGTCAATCCGATCGCTGCGTCCGGTAACCAGAATAATCCCCACCGTTGAGCGTTCTCGCAGGGCGCGGGTTAACATCAGGCCATTTTCATCGGGCAAATTGATATCCAGCAGAATCAAATCCACCGGCTGATTCTGCATAATTTCCCGCAGCCCGGCACCGCTCGCCGTAACGGAAACGGTATACCCCTCCTGAGTGAAGTAAGATTGTAATCGCGCCTGGGTAACCGGCTCATCTTCAACAATAACAATGTGATGTGGCATCAGAGGGTTTTACTCATTCTGTTCATATCTGTTCATATTCTGCCGTAAGCCGTTCATCCTGACCAGTGCCGCTGTTCATATTTGCTCATTAAGATCGCTTCACTAAACCATAATTTTACAGGGGCTATTATGCGGAAACTCTGGAACGCGCTACGCCGACCCAGTGCTCGTTGGTCGGTACTGGCGCTGGTCGCTACTGGGATTGTGATTGGCATTGCGCTGATTGTATTGCCACACGTTGGGATCAAAGTCACCAGCACAACCGAATTTTGTGTCAGTTGCCACAGTATGCAACCGGTGTATGAAGAATATAAACAGTCGGTGCATTTCCAGAACGCCTCCGGCGTGCGAGCTGAATGCCATGACTGTCATATCCCGCCGGATATTCCAGGCATGGTGAAGCGCAAACTGGAAGCGAGCAACGACATTTACCAGACCTTTATTGCCCACTCTATTGATACACCTGAAAAATTCGAAGCCAAACGCGCGGAGCTTGCCGAGCGTGAATGGGCGCGAATGAAAGAAAACAACTCGGCAACCTGCCGCTCCTGCCATAACTACGATGCGATGGATCATGCGAAGCAGCATCCTGAAGCGGCGCGTCAGATGAAGGTGGCAGCGAAAGATAATCAATCCTGCATCGACTGTCATAAAGGTATTGCCCACCAGTTACCGGATATGAGTAGTGGCTTCCGTAAGCAGTTCGATGAGCTGCGCGCCAGTGCTAATGATAGTGGTGACACGCTGTACTCCATTGATATTAAGCCGATTTATGCGGCGAAAGGCGATAAAGAAGCGTCTGGTTCTCTGCTGCCTGCTTCGGAAGTGAAAGTCCTTAAACGTGACGGCGACTGGCTGCAAATTGAAATTACCGGCTGGACGGAAAGCGCCGGACGTCAGCGTGTACTCACCCAATTCCCAGGTAAACGCATCTTTGTTGCCTCGATTCGTGGTGATGTGCAGCAGCAGGTGAAAACGCTGGAGAAAACCACCGTTGCCGACACCAATACCGAGTGGAGCAAGTTGCAAGCCACTGCGTGGATGAAGAAAGGCGACATGGTAAACGATATCAAACCGATCTGGGCTTATGCGGATTCGTTGTACAACGGCACCTGTAACCAGTGCCACGGCGCACCGGAAATCTCTCACTTTGACGCTAACGGCTGGATCGGCACGCTCAACGGCATGATTGGCTTTACCAGCCTCGATAAACGTGAAGAACGCACCTTGTTGAAATATCTGCAAATGAATGCGTCTGATACCGCAGGTAAGGCTCACGGCGATAAGAAGGAAGAAAAATAATGAACAATAACGATCTCTTTCAGGCATCACGTCGGCGTTTTCTGGCACAACTCGGCGGCTTAACCGTCGCCGGGATGCTGGGGCCGTCATTGTTAACGCCGCGCCGTGCGACTGCGGCGCAAGCGGCGACTGAGGCTGTCATCTCGAAAGAGGGCATTCTTACCGGGTCGCACTGGGGGGCTATCCGCGCGACGGTGAAGGATGGTCGCTTTGTGGCGGCAAAACCGTTCGAACTGGATAAATATCCGTCGAAAATGATTGCCGGATTGCCGGATCACGTACACAACGCGGCGCGTATTCGTTACCCGATGGTACGCGTGGACTGGCTACGTAAGCGCCATCTGAGCGACACTTCCCAGCGCGGTGATAACCGTTTTGTGCGCGTGAGCTGGGATGAAGCCCTCGACATGTTCTATGAAGAACTGGAACGCGTACAGAAAACTCACGGGCCGAGTGCCTTGCTGACCGCCAGTGGTTGGCAATCGACGGGGATGTTCCATAACGCTTCGGGGATGCTGGCGAAAGCTATTGCCTTGCATGGTAATAGCGTTGGTACGGGCGGAGATTACTCTACCGGTGCTGCGCAGGTGATCCTGCCGCGCGTGGTTGGCTCAATGGAAGTGTATGAACAGCAAACCTCCTGGCCGCTGGTATTGCAGAACAGCAAAACCATTGTGCTGTGGGGCTCTGATTTGCTGAAAAACCAGCAAGCGAACTGGTGGTGCCCGGATCACGATGTTTATGAATATTACGCGCAGTTGAAAGCGAAAGTCGCCGCCGGTGAAATTGAGGTCATCAGCATCGATCCGGTTGTCACATCCACCCATGAGTATCTGGGGCGCGAGCATGTGAAGCACATTGCTGTTAACCCGCAAACTGACGTGCCACTGCAACTGGCGCTGGCGTATACGCTGTACAGTGAAAACCTGTACGACAAAAACTTCCTCGCTAACTACTGTGTGGGGTTTGAGCAGTTCCTGCCGTATCTGCTGGGTGAGAAAGACGGTCAGCCGAAAGATGCCGCATGGGCTGAAAAACTGACCGGCATTGATGCCGAAACCATTCGTGGGCTGGCGCGGCAGATGGCGGCGAACAGAACGCAGATTATTGCTGGTTGGTGCGTACAGCGTATGCAGCACGGTGAACAGTGGGCGTGGATGATTGTCGTTCTGGCGGCGATGCTGGGGCAAATTGGCCTGCCAGGTGGTGGCTTTGGTTTTGGCTGGCACTATAACGGCGCAGGCACGCCGGGGCGTAAAGGCGTTATTCTGAGTGGTTTCTCCGGCTCTACGTCGATTTCGCCTGTTCACGACAACAGTGATTACAAAGGTTACAGCAGCACCATTCCGATTGCCCGTTTTATCGATGCGATCCTCGAACCGGGGAAAGTGATCAACTGGAACGGTAAATCGGTAAAACTGCCACCGCTGAAAATGTGTATTTTTGCCGGAACTAACCCGTTCCATCGCCATCAGCAGATCAACCGCATTATTGAAGGCTGGCGCAAGCTGGAAACGGTTATCGCCATAGATAACCAGTGGACCTCAACCTGCCGCTTTGCCGATATCGTACTGCCTGCGACCACGCAGTTTGAGCGTAACGATCTCGACCAGTACGGTAACCACTCTAACCGTGGCATTATCGCCATGAAACAGGTCGTGCCGCCGCAGTTTGAGGCGCGCAACGACTTTGATATTTTCCGCGAGCTGTGCCGTCGCTTTAATCGCGAAGAAGCCTTTACCGAAGGGCTGGACGAAATGGGCTGGCTGAAACGCATCTGGCAGGAAGGTGTACAACAGGGCAAAGGACGCGGCGTTCATCTGCCAGCGTTTGATGACTTCTGGAATAACAAAGAGTACGTCGAGTTTGACCATCCGCAGATGTTTGTTCGCCACCAGGCATTCCGCGAAGATCCGGATCTCGAACCGCTGGGCACGCCGAGTGGCCTGATTGAGATCTACTCGAAAACCATCGCCGATATGAACTACGACGATTGTCAGGGGCATCCGATGTGGTTTGAGAAAATCGAACGCTCCCACGGCGGGCCCGGCTCGCAGATGTATCCGTTGCATCTGCAATCTGTGCATCCGGATTTCCGACTTCACTCGCAGTTATGTGAATCAGAAACGTTGCGTCAGCAATATACGGTAGCGGGCAAAGAGCCAGTGTTCATTAACCCGCAGGATGCCAGCGCGCGCGGTATTCGTAACGGTGATGTGGTACGCGTCTTTAACGCTCGTGGCCAGGTGTTGGCTGGAGCAGTGGTTTCTGACCGCTATGCACCCGGCGTGGCACGAATTCATGAAGGGGCATGGTACGATCCAGATAAAGGCGGCGAGCCTGGTGCGCTGTGCAAATACGGTAACCCCAACGTGTTGACCATTGACATCGGTACTTCGCAGTTGGCGCAGGCGACCAGTGCGCACACTACGCTGGTGGAAATTGAGAAGTACAACGGAACAGTGGAGCAGGTAACGGCGTTTAACGGCCCCGTGGAGATGGTGGCGCAGTGCGAATATGTTCCCGCGTCGCAGGTGAAATCATGACCACGCTGACAGCACAACAGATTGCCTGTGTTTACGCCTGGCTGGCGCAGTTGTTCTCCCGTGAGCTGGACGATGAACAACTGACGCAAATCGCCAGTGCGCAGATGGCTGAATGGTTTTCGTTGCTGAAAAGCGAACCGCCGCTCACTGCGGCGGTGAGTGAGCTGGAAAACCGTATTGCCACTCTGACAGTACGTGACGATGCCCGTCTGGAACTGGCCGCTAACTTTTGCGGTCTGTTTCTGATGACCGACAAACAAGCGGCGCTGCCTTATGCATCGGCCTACAAACAGGACGAGCAAGAGATTAAACGCTTGTTAGTTGAGGCAGGGATGGAAACCAGCGGCAATTTCAACGAACCGGCAGATCATCTGGCGATCTATCTCGAGTTGTTGAGTCATCTGCATTTTTCGCTGGGAGAGGGGAGCGTTCCTGCGCGAAGAATCGACAGTTTGCGGCAAAAAACACTGACGGCACTGTGGGAATGGTTACCAGAGTTTGCTGCGCGTTGTCGTCAGTATGATAGCTTTGGTTTTTACGCGGCACTAAGCCAGTTATTGCTGGTGTTAGTGGAGTGCGACCACCAAAACAGATAACGTCGTTTGTAGGCCTGATAAGACGCGGCAGGCGTCGCATCAGGCATTAGTGCGCAGTTGCCGGATGCGGCATAAACGCCTTATCCGGCCCACAGGAACAGTAATCTTTGTAGACCGGCTAAGATGCGTCATCACATCCGACAAACACACATCACGGGTGAGCCACAAACCGGGAAAGCCGCTGGCGCAGCAGGCGGTTTTCCTGCTTCAGGTGCGCAATATCATCCATTAACGTCAGCGCCACCGCGATCCCCGGCCAGTCCAGAGCCAGTTCATGACGCAGGCGTACCGCGCGTTGCACCACAATGGCGGCATGGTCGTCAAATACCCAGGTTGTTTCCTGGATCTCACGCGGTTCAACCACCCCCAAACCGACAATTTCATTCAACTCCTCTTCAGAGATGCCGGTATGCAGGCAAAATTCGGTAATAGTAAAAGTCACCGTAACATTAGCCATTATGCTTTCCCCCAATCTTTACGTGGTTCAAAAGACGACTGGGCGTCTGCCAGTTGCTGCCACAGCGCGGCAGTGTTTTCATCCGGTTTCGGCGGCATCACGATTTTCAGTACCGCATACAGATCGCCGGTCTGTTTTTTGCTCACCAGACCTTTGCCTTTAACGCGCAATCGTTGCCCGGCCTGGCTGCCAGGCGGGATAGTCAGCAAAATGCTTTCTTTCAGTGTTGGAACGGTGACTTTAGCACCCAGCGCCGCTTCCCACGGGCTAACCGGCACCACAATTTCCAGATCCTGGCCGACAATATCAAACAGCGGATGTGGCGCAATATGAATCACCAGCCACAAATCGCCATTTGGACCGCCGTTTTCGCCCGGCGTCCCCTGGCCTTTCAGGCGGATACGTTGACCATTGCCGACCCCTGCCGGGATCTTCACATTCAGCGTTTTCGGGATTTCCTGTTCGATCATGCCAAAGGCGTTATAAACCGGCAGGTTATAGCTGATGGTACGCTTATGCTCAGTAAGCGTTTCTTCGAGGAATACCGCCACTTCGATTTCAATATCGTGGCCGCGTGTGGCGGGGCGTTGACGGCTCTGGCGGGCATGCTGACCGAAAATTGACGAGAAGATATCGTCAAAATCTTCGGCGTTAAAACTCTGACCGTCTCCATGCTGGAACTGACGGCTAAATTGCGGATCGTTGCGATGTTGCCACATCTGATCATACTCAGCGCGACGTTGTTCATCACTTAACACTTCCCAGGCTTCAGCGACCTCTTTGAAGCGGGCTTCGGCATCCGGTTCTTTGCTGACATCAGGATGGTATTTGCGGGCTAGTCGACGATAGGCGGTCTTGATTGTCTTGAGATCGTCCGTCGGTTTCACGCCCATGATGGCGTAATAATCCTTTAATTCCATAGCGTTATCTCGCGTAAATCAACACAAATTGAAGGAACCCCTGTAAGGTAACTCCTATAAGTGTAGGGTAATCCTCAAAATTTCATATGCCAACACAGAATATGTTATTGAAATCATCGCGGAGAGGAGGTCGCCTCAAAGTGGGGTGCTGAACATATTTTAAACAGGTGAAAAAGGGTGAGCGATTTTTGATAGTTGAACCAGGCACGTTAAGTTTTACTAGTGCGTCATTATTTATTAAATTTTATAGGCGCTATATATGGGTAGTAATATACATGGAATTAGTTGCACTGCAAATAACTATTTGAAACAAGCCTGGAACGATATAAAAAATGAGCACGAAAAAAATCAAACATATTCAATCACGCTTTTTGAAAACACACTGGTGTGTTTTATGCGGTTGTATAAAGAAATCAGACGTCAAAAAGCTGAAGACTACATTCCATGCCTGGAATGCGAATCACTAGAAAAAGAATTTGAGGAAATGCAGAATGATAATGATCTATCATTATTTATGAGAACATTGCGTACTAATGATACACAAATTTATTCAGGGGTTTCAGGAGGTATTACATATACTATACAATATGTTCGAGATATTGACATTGTTAAAGTGTCCTTGCCGGGCAGAGCTTCAGAGTCTATCACAGATTTTAAAGGTTATTATTGGTATGGCTTTATGGAATATATTGAAAGCATTAATGCGTGTGATGATGTTTTTTCTGAGTATTGTTTAGAAGATGAAAATATAAGTGTCCAGCCAGAACAGATAAATACGCCGGGAATATCTGATTTAGATACTGGTATTGATTTGTCTGGTATATCTTTTATTCAGAGTGAAATTAATAAAACTTATGAATTAAAATACGCTCCAGTAGATGGCGATGGATATTGTCTGTTAAGAGCCATACTGGTTTTAAAACAACATGATTATTCATGGGCGCTGGGCAGTCATAAGACGCAAAAGGAAGTATACGAAGAGTTTATTAAAATTGTTGATAAACCAACAATCGAGGCTCTTGTTGATGCTGCATTTTGTGATCTCAGGGAAGATGTTAAGACATTATTTGGCGTTGATCTGCAATCTGACAACAAAATTCAGGGTGTGGGTAGTCTTATGTCATGGAGCTTTCTGTTTTTTAAAAAAGAATTCATTGATAGTTGCTTGAATAACGAAAAATGTATCCTGCATTTACCCGAGTTTATATTTAATGATAACAAGAAGTTGCTTGCTTTAGATACCGACGCTTCGGATAGGATTATAGCGGTGAAGAATTTTCTTGCTGTTCTTTCAGATAGCATTTGCTCATCGTTTATTGTTACCAGTAATGTGGCATCAATCTCCTTGGGGAACGAATCATTTTCAACAGATGAAGACCTTGAGTGTGGTTATTTAATGAATACTGGCAATCATTATGACGTTTACCTCCCTCCTGAACTTTTTGCTCAGGCTTACAAGTTAAACAATCAGGAAATGAATGCGCAACTTGACTATTTAAATCGTTATGCAATTTAATGGCAAAGGCATATGCTAAAAACCATTGTTATTAGTCTCACACTTTTTTATTGTTAAATATTGTCTCTGTATTGGTAACGCCGCAGATATTCTGTTTAGCCACAGGTGCAATTATCAGCGGCGTACGCGAGGCAGGGGCTAATCAGGCATAGTTTGCGTCAAACCTTGCCTGTTTTTGAAGATGTATATAGAAAAACAGGTTTTCAACAAGCCATTTTGCGAACCTGTTCCCGGAAAAAAGTCATATTTCTGTCACACTCTTTAGTGATTGATAACAAAAGAGGTGCCAGGAATGAACAAAACGCTAATCGCCGCAACTGTGGCAGGGATAGTTTTACTCGCTTCAAATGCTCAGGCACAAACCGTACCGGAAGGCTATCAGCTACAGCAAGTGCTCATGATGAGCCGCCATAACTTACGTGCGCCGCTGGCGAACAATGGCAGTGTGCTGGAGCAGTCGACGCCGAATAAATGGCCAGAATGGGACGTCCCCGGTGGGCAACTCACCACCAAAGGTGGCGTGCTCGAAGTGTATATGGGCCATTACATGCGTGAATGGCTGGCAGAGCAGGGGATGGTAAAATCGGGGGAATGCCCGCCGCCGGACACCGTATATGCCTATGCCAATAGTCTGCAACGCACCGTCGCGACTGCACAGTTCTTTATTACCGGCGCATTCCCGGGGTGTGATATTCCTGTGCATCACCAGGAAAAAATGGGCACTATGGACCCAACTTTTAATCCGGTGATCACCGATGATTCCGCCGCATTCAGTGAACAGGCGGTGGCGGCAATGGAGAAAGAGCTCAGCAAACTCCAGCTTACCGACAGCTACCAGCTACTGGAAAAAATCGTTAACTATAAAGATTCCCCTGCCTGTAAAGAGAAACAACAATGTTCGCTGGTGGATGGCAAAAATACCTTTAGCGCGAAGTATCAACAAGAACCAGGTGTTTCCGGGCCGCTGAAAGTCGGCAACTCGCTGGTAGATGCGTTTACTTTGCAATACTACGAAGGTTTTCCGATGGATCAGGTGGCGTGGGGAGAAATCAAATCTGACCAGCAGTGGAAGGTGTTGTCGAAGCTGAAAAACGGTTACCAGGACAGCCTGTTTACCTCACCGGAAGTGGCGCGCAATGTTGCGAAACCGCTGGTCAGTTATATCGACAAAGCCCTGGTCACCGATCGCACCAGCGCTCCGAAAATCACGGTGTTAGTTGGGCATGACTCCAACATTGCCTCTCTGTTAACGGCGCTGGATTTCAAACCGTATCAGTTGCATGACCAGAACGAACGCACGCCGATTGGCGGCAAAATCGTTTTCCAGCGTTGGCATGACAGCAAAACCAATCGCGACCTGATGAAAATCGAGTATGTGTACCAGAGTGCAGAACAGTTACGTAATGCTGACGCGTTAACCCTTCAGGCACCTGCGCAGCGCGTGACGCTGGAATTAAGCGGTTGTCCGATAGATACCAACGGTTTCTGCCCAATGGATAAGTTTGATAGCGTGTTGAATGAAGCGGTGAAATAACAGAAAACTCCCCCGTTCGCTACGGGGGAGTCGCTGGTTAAACGTTTTTACGTTCGATGGTCTGTTCGCCCCAAAAAAGCGAATCTTTGTCGGTCTTAGCAAAGGCTTTGACTAACACTTCATCGCTACCTTCTTCCCAAATCTTTTCCGCCATTTTTTCGTCGTACCCGGCGACTTCGAAAATGGCCTCGGCTATTTCCGGCGACGTATTGCGCAGAGATGCCCATTCACCGACGTGATGAGCTTTCGCTTCTTGAGTTGGCATGCGTATCCTCCTGTTGAAGATTAGCCGTTAAGTTTAACTGCCAGACCTGCGACATATTCCCCTTGATAACGAGCAATAGACAGTTCTTCCTGGCTGGGCTGGCGTGAACCGTCACCGCCTGCGATGGTGGTTGCGCCGTACGGCGTACCGCCGCGAACCTGTGAAACGTCAAATAATTCCTGCGCTGCGTAGCCAATGGGGACAATCACCATGCCGTGATGCGCAAGGGTCGTCCAGGTGGATGTGATGGTTTGTTCCTGACCGCCGCCAGTACCGGTGGAACTAAAGACGCTCGCCAGTTTTCCGTATAGTGCGCCGGAAGCCCACAGGCCGCCCGTCTGGTCGAGGAAGGTACGCATTTGACCGGACATGTTGCCAAAGCGGGTAGGTGTACCAAAAATAATGGCGTCGTAATCGGCCAGTTCTTGCGGGGTTGCAACCGGTGCAGTTTGCGTTTTACCACCTGCTTTTTCAAATAATTGCGGCGGCATGGTTTCCGGTACACGCTTAACGACAACTTCTGCGCCATCCACTTTGCTTGCACCCTCAGCGACTGCGCGTGCCATCGTTTCAATATGTCCGTACATGGAATAATAAAGCACCAGAACTTTAGCCATTTCTAACCACTCCTCGTGTTATCTCTATTCCGTAGCGATTCGCTACCACTTATTTAAAGATAAGACGTCCTTTTCAGAGTGCAAATTTCACAACCACTTATTTGATTTATAACAACTTTCACAAGCACGTAATTTTGTCGCAAAATGACACATTTTTATCTCATCGCGTTTTTTTAATCATAAGAGCGGCTTATGGATAATTATTGGAGATGATATCTATTCTCGCTAAGAAGCTGTTGCAGGATATTACCAAACGCGGGTCTGCCCACGTCAGTTCACTAAGCTTAGTCCCACGTAGCGAAAATATGGCAGCCGCCATACGCCGCGTTAATTCTATGCAATATGATGTCTATACCCAGACGGAGGTCAGTAATGGCAAACCATCGAGGCGGTTCCGGCAATTTTGCAGAAAACCGCGAAAGAGCATCAGAAGCAGGTAAAAAAGGTGGACAGCACAGCGGGGGTAATTTCAAGAATGACCCGCAGCGCGCATCTGAAGCAGGTAAAAAAGGTGGCAAGAGCAGTCACGGCAAAAGCGACAACTAGCCGGGCTAATCAATGACGAATGCATTTTTTTCTTAAGCTCGTCAAAAAGCCATCACCGCCGGTAACCCCGGCGGTTTTCTGTTTATGGCTCCTGATGAATAACTTCTGGCGGTGGAACGTCAACCAACCTTCTGCTTAATAACGCATTGAGTAAAATCGCGCCAAAGGTTGCTGTACCGATCCCTCCCAACGTAAAACCGCCCAGCGTGAGAGCAAAATCACCCGCGCCCAGCACTAAGGTTACTGCGACCATAATCAAATTACCGTTCTGGCTTAAATCGATACGGTTTTGTACCCAGATCCTTGCGCCTGCGACGGCAATCAGCCCGAACACAACAATTGATGCACCACCAATCACCGCGGCCGGAATGGTATGGATCAGCGCGCCAAATTTCGGCGAAAAGCCCAACAGCATGGCGATGACGGCAGCAGCAACAAACACCAGCGTCGAGTAGACTTTGGTCACGGCCATCACACCGATATTTTCAGCATAGGTGGTGACGCCGCTACCGCCGACAGAGCCGGAAAGCATCGTTGCCAGACCATCACCGACGAATGCCCGTCCCATATACGGATCCATATTGCGTCCGGTCATCCCGGCGACCGCCTTGAGATGGCCTAAGTTTTCCGCCACCAGAATCACCGCCACGGGCGCAATCAGCATCATTGCCTGACCATTAAAAGCAGGAGTGGAAAAATGTGGCAAACCGAACCAGGCAGCATGGCTGACGAGAGTAAAATCGACGGCTTTTCCCAGCCCTAAAACGTTGGTCATCACGCCATACAGCAGACAGGCGACAATTAATCCTACGAGAATCAATAACCGCTGGATCATGCCACGGGTAAATACCGCTACCAGCCCAATACACAGCACCGTCATTACCGCCATCCAGCTATCAAAGGCCGAAGCCGATACACTTTTCACTGCGATAGGCGCTAAGTTCAGGCCAATCGCCATCACCACCGCACCCGTCACCACCGGCGGCATTAGCCGTTCAATCCAGCGCGTACCGATTTTCATCACCACCAGGCCAATGACGGTATAAACCAGCCCACAGGCGATAATCCCGCCCAGCGCAATGCTGATATTCGGGTTAATGCCCTGACCGTTAAAGCCCGTCGCGGCAATCACCACGCCGACAAAAGCCGCGCTGGAGCCGAGATAACTGGGGACGCGCCCGCCGGTAATAAAGAAAAACAGTAACGTGCCGATCCCCGACATCAAAATGGAAAGATTGGGATCCAGCCCCATCAGAATAGGCATTAACACCGTCGCGCCAAACATCGCCACCGCGTGTTGTACGCCCATTATTGCCGTCTGAGCAAACGGCAATCGTTCATCCGGCGCGACCACGCCGCTCTCTGTAGAGGTCGATTTTAACTGCCAGTGAGGAAAACCGAACATTGCCATCAGCTGTCTCCTTAAGGAGGTTAACAAGCAGGGCGCATCAGCGCGTGATAACTGCGATCAAACCACACCAGCCCGTAGGGGGGGGCGTGACGATGAATCGCTTCGATGGCGCAAAACAGAATGTCGTGGGTGCCGACGCTCACCACCTGGCTGATACGGCAGTCAAACGAAACCAGTGCTTCTTCCAGTTGCGGGCATCCGGTCACACCAGTCTGCCAGCGGGCGGCGGCAAAGCGGTGTTCCATGGGCGTTTTGCCGCCAAAAAGGTTTGAAAGCGGCTCCTGCCCGGCGCTAAGTGTATTTACACACAGCGTTCGATTTTCATTGAATACCGGCCAGACGGACGCCCCACGATTCAGGCACACCAGTAATGTGGGCGGCGTGTCGGTCACGCTGCAGACGGCGCTGGCGGTGAACCCGGCGCGCCCGGCTGGACCGTCTGTGGTGATGATATTGACCGCCGCGCCCATACAGGACATCGCATCGCGAAAGGTTTGTTGATCAACTATGTTCATAGTTTGCTCCTTACAACAGCCCGCAGGCTTCTTCAAAGGACAGACGTGGCAGGCGCGCAAAAAGTTTGCTGCTATCGCCATAGCCGATATTAATCAGCAGATTGCTCTTCAGCGTGCTGCCTGCAAAAAAGGCGTCGTCAACGTGTTGACGGTCAAAACCCGACATCGGGCCGGTATCCAGCCCCAGCGCACGGCAGGCGATGATCAGATAAGCCGCCTGCATGGAACTGTTGCGAAACGCTGTTTCTTCGGCAAGTTGTGGGCTGGAGGTAAACCAACTGCGGGCATCGCCGTGAGGAAACAGCTGTGGTAACCGTTCATAAAATTCACTGTCCCAGGCGACGATAGCGGTGACGGGCGCGGTCAGGGTTTTTTGCAGATTGCCGCTGGAAAGCGCCGGGCGCAGACGTTCTTTTCCTTCTGCAGTGCGGATAAACACGATCCGTGCCGGAGAACAGTTAGCTGATGTCGGCCCCCATTTCATCAGGGCATAAAGCTCCCGTAACGTCTCATCGCTGACGGGTGTCTCCCGCCAGCCGTTGTGAGTGCGGGCATCGGTGAACAGGGTGCTAAGCGCACCAGGGCTAACGGCTTCGTTCATAGCAATTCCTTACAGGCGGCTTCACGGTGATGTAACAGGCTGGCAAGCCCGTTGAGTAACAGAGCATTAAACGTTTCGGGATCGGTCACGTTGCAGGCGTGTCCGCCATAGCGCATCACCATTTTCTGGCTATCGGGCAGGGCGGCATGAAGTTCACTGGAACATGCTGTTGGCACCAGAAGATCATCACTGGCGCAGATGATTTGCACCGGGCAGCGGATGCGATCCGCATGGCGACTAAAGTCAGCGCGTTTGAGGGCGTTAAGTCGACGCAGTAAATTATTTTTGCCCTGAAAATGCGCCAGTGCCAGCGCGTCTTCAGCTTCCAGGCGAGGTGCGCGGGCCGCCATCCAGTCGGCGGGATAGAGGAACAATGGCTGGGCTTCCACCCATGCCTGCGCGCCGCCGCTATGTAGTAACTGCTCGCGAACCTGAAAACAGCGGCGCGTATGGGCGTTTATTCGTAGCCAGCCGTTAACGCTGACCAGCACAGTTACCGACGCGGGATAATCCAGCGCCAGCTGCATTCCCACCAGCGCACCGAGCGCATGGCCGACCACCGCGTAACGCTCAATCCCTGCGGCTACCAGCGCCTGATGCAGTTCCGCTGCCATCTGGGCGATACTGTAATCTTCTGCCAGCGTGTCGGGATTATTGCCGGTGCCGCGCTGGTCGTAACAGACTACCTGATACTCCTGCTCCAGCACCGCCAGTTGCGGTAACCAGTAACTGCCGCTACCGCCAAGACCCGAAATCAACACCACTACGGGCGCATCAGCATAAGGGGGAGGTGAGAGTGAAAGTTTCATCGCGGTCTCACTTGGCGATATGCGCAATTGTGGCGATTTCCACCAGTGCGTCAGGTTTTACCAGTCCGCACTGAATGCAGAATCGCGCCGGTTTATCACCCGGAAAAAACTCGGCGTAGATTTCGTTAATCGCGGCGTAATTTTTCCAGTCGGTAATAAAGATGCTGTTGAAGGTCACGTCCGCCATCGTGCCACCCGCCGTCTCGATCACCTTGCGGATGGTTTCCAGAACGTGGCGGGTTTGCGCCTTTGGGTCATCGGCAAACAGCACGTTATTATTTTGATCAAAAGCCAGCGTACCGGAGACATACACCACGCCATCAGCCAGCGTGCCGGGAACGAAGGGAGCCAGCGGTGCGCTGCTGCCAGCGGGAATAATTACGGATTTTGGCATCGTTAAACTCCTTAAGCGATACGAGCAAAGGACGTGGGAGAAAGCGCGTCGCAGAACGTTTCGACGTCGCTTACCCAGCCAAAAAAGGTTTCGATATTGAACAACGCGGCTTTCTGTGCAAATTCCGGCCCCGCCTGGTGTGTTGCGTCTTCCAGCACCACGCCGAAATACTCCAGAAAAAAGCCGTCGCGTAGCGTCGATTCGACGCAGACGTTGGTAGCGATACCGGTGAAAACCAGATGGCGTATTCCACGGCTGCGCAAAATGCTGTCCAGCGGCGTATTGAAGAAACCGCTGTAGCGCGGCTTCGGCAGCACAATATCGCCAGGCTGCGGCACCAGTTCATCCACCAGTTGATAATCCCAGGAGCCTTTCGCCAGCAATTTCCCCTGTAGCTGCGGCTGCTTACGCATGGTTTTCAGGGCGTTCGATTTATGAAAATTTGGTGAGCCGGGGCCGCCAGCCTCGACATACTGTTCATCCCAGCCATTTTGAAACCAGATAATCAACATCCCTGCCGCTCGCGCTGCGGTCACGGCGGTTTGAATGTTGGCAATGACCGGGCGGGTGGTTGAGACATCAAACCCGGCGAGATCTAAGTAGCCGCCTGGCGTGGCATAAGCGTTTTGCATATCCACCACGATCAGCGCAGTTTGCTGCGGATCGAAGGTAATGGCTTCCGGTCGAGCGGTTAAGGTCGTCATCATGCCACCTCCTGAGTCAGCGCAGGGAGATGGGCGCGGCACTGCATCAGTGGTTGAATGCGCTCGCCGAAGGTTTCGATTCCCGACAGAAAATCATCGAAGGTCAACAGCACGCCTTCGGCACCAGGCACGCTTGCGACTTCATCTAACATGCGCGCGACACTGGCGTAAGAACCGACTAACGTCCCCATATTGATGTTTACCGCCGAAGTGGGATCGGCCATCTGACGGACGTTGGTGTCAGTACCGGAGCGGGTATCTTTCTGACTTTGTTCGGTTAGCCAGCTTAAGGCCTCTTCATCCGCGCCCGCTTTGTAGTGTTCCCATTTGGCGCGAGCGGCATCGTCGGTTTCATCGGCAATCACCATAAACAACACATAAGAGCCAACGTCGCGCCCGGTTTGCTCTGCGGCCTGTTTCATCCGCGCAGCGGTCGGGGCGAAAGCCGTGGGTGTATTTACGCCTTTGCCGAAACAGAAGTTGAAATCGGCATACCGGGCGGAGAACGCCATGCCAGCGTCGCTTTGCCCGGCGCAGATCACTTTCATGGGGACACTCGGTTGCGGACTGACGCGACAATCATCCATAGTGAAAAAATCGCCTTTAAAATCGCTTTTCCCCGAGCCCCACAGGTCGCGCAGCACCTGAACATATTCGGTGAGATAGTCGTAACGACGGGAGAAATAGTCATCGCCAGGCCAGATCCCCATCTGCTCATACTCGGGCTTTTGCCAGCCAGTCACGAGGTTGACGCCAAAACGCCCGCCAGAGATGGAGTCAATGGTTGCGGCCATACGGGCGACGATTGCCGGAGGTAACGTTAAGGTGGCGGCAGTGGCGTAAATCTGAATGCGTGAGGTCACGGCTGCCAGACCCGCCATCAAGGTGAACGACTCAAGGTTGTGATCCCAGAACTCAGTTTTGCCGCCAAAGCCACGCAGTTTGATCATCGACAGGGCGAAGTCGAAATGGTAGTGCTCCGCTTTTTGCACAATGGCTTTATTCAGTTCAAAGGTCGGCATGTACTGCGGCGCGTGGGTCGAAATGAGCCAGCCGTTGTTGCCAATAGGTACGAATACGCCAATTTTCATCATCAACCTCTCTTCGTCTCGTAAAGTGAAAGTCAGACGGGGCGCTGCATCCTGCATATCCTTTTCAGCCGCGTAATGGTTTGTTTGCAAAGCGGATGCCAGTTTTTAAAAAGCGAATGTTATTAATGTGTTAATGTTTGGTTGTCTGAAATATCTGGAAAAAAGTGGACTAAACGGTCAAAACAGTTGCACATAAAACATGCATCCGTGCGCGATGAGAGTGCAGAAGGTCGAGGCCGGGCGGGGGTTTTGCTATCCTGTTGCCAATCTACAAGAGGGGAGAGCGCATGACGCAAGGCGCAGTGAAAATAACGGGTAAACGTTCGCGCGCAGTAAGCGCGAAGAAAAAAGCGATTCTTAGCGCAGCACTGGACACTTTTTCACAATTCGGTTTTCACGGCACAAGGCTGGAGCAGATCGCAGAGTTGGCAGGCGTTTCAAAAACCAATCTGCTGTATTACTTCCCGTCAAAAGAGGCGCTGTATATAGCCGTACTGCGGCAGATTCTCGATATCTGGCTGGCACCGTTAAAAGCGTTTCGAGAAGATTTCGCCCCGCTGGCGGCGATCAAAGAATACATCCGTCTGAAGCTGGAAGTTTCCCGCGATTATCCGCAGGCTTCGCGCCTGTTCTGTATGGAGATGCTGGCAGGCGCGCCGTTGTTAATGGATGAACTGACGGGCGATTTGAAGGCATTAATTGATGAGAAATCCGCGCTGATTGCCGGTTGGGTAAAAAGCGGCAAACTCGCGCCGATTGACCCGCAGCATTTGATTTTTATGATTTGGGCTTCCACTCAACATTACGCCGATTTCGCCCCTCAGGTGGAGGCGGTGACAGGCGCGACGTTGCGCGATGAGGTATTTTTCAATCAAACGGTTGAAAACGTGCAGCGGATAATTATTGAGGGGATTCGACCACGTTAAAGATGCCGGAGGAGGTTGTAACATCCTCCGGCTTCCTGTTTAACCGATCGTCATTAAACTGGCGTTACCGCCAGCGGCAGCGGTATTCACACTCAGCGAACGTTCGATATACAGCCGTTCCAGAAGGATATTGCTTTCGCCACGGGCAAACCCCTGCACCGAAACAATTGCGCCATCCCGCGCGGCAACGGCTTCACACAATGCGCGAAGCTGATCCGAATCACCGTGGAAGATCACCGCATCAAACGGTTGAGCGGTTATATTTTCCGCTTTCGCCAGTTGAATACGTTCGCTGACTGCCGATGGCAATGCCTTCACTAACTGACGGTGCAGCGCGTCATCCGGCCACAGCACCTGGCTGCCCACCGCCAGCACGGCGGCGAGCTGAGTCAGCGCATCCTGTTCATCATCCGCAATACACAACACGCGCTCACGCGGCAGCAGCGTCCAGGTGTTGCGTTCACCCGTCGGCCCTGGCAACAATCGTTGTGTTCCTGCCTGCGCCAGCTCGCCATATTGCGTACATAATGCCTGCAATTCTGGACGGTTTGCCGCCCATTCCCGCAGTGCATTTAGCGGCTGAGTCAATGCGGCTTTCAACTGCGCATCGACCGGATACTCTGCATCCTGACGCGCGAGCGTCACCGCCAGCGCACTTTCCGGGCGATTCGCCAGCAGACGGTAGAGATAGAGTGGACCGCCTGCTTTCGGCCCGGTGCCAGACAACCCTTCGCCGCCGAACGGCTGCACCCCAACCACTGCGCCCACCATATTACGGTTAACATACAGGTTACCAACATGCGCCGAGCCAGTGACCTGGGCGATGGTTTCATCAATGCGCGTATGGACGCCAAGCGTCAGACCATAACCGGAAGCGTTAATCTGCTCGATCAGCGCCGGCAGCTGGTTACGGTTGTAACGCACCACATGCAGCACCGGACCAAAGACCTCTTTTTGTAATTCGGCAAAGTCATCCAGTTCGATCAGCGTCGGAGCGACAAAGGTGCCGCTTTGCCATTCACGGGTATCTTCGCTGTTTTCCCGCACCGCCTGGAACACCTGACGGCCTTTACTACGCATGGTCTGAATATGACGCTCGATATTGGCTTTCGCTTCGCTATCAATCACCGGACCGATATCGGTGGTCAGGCGACCCGGATTACCCATCCGGCATTCGGCCATTGCGCCGCGCAGCATTTTCAGCGTGTGGTCGGCAATCTCATCTTGCAGGCACAGCACGCGCAGTGCCGAACAACGCTGACCTGCACTGTCGAACGCCGAGGCCAGCACATCTATTACGACTTGTTCGGTCAGTGCTGAAGAATCGACAATCATCGCGTTCATCCCGCCGGTTTCCGCGATGAGCGGAATAGGGCGACCCTGAGCGTCCAGGCGGCTGGCGATATTGCGCTGCAGTAACGTAGCGACTTCGGTTGAACCGGTAAACATCACCCCGCGCACGCGATCATCACCCGTCAGTTGCGCGCCCACGGTTTCACCCCGACCGGGCAGCAATTGCACCACGCCTGGCGGTACACCCGCTTCCAGCAAAATGGCGATCCCTTGCGCGGCAATCAGCGGCGTTTGTTCTGCCGGTTTTGCCAGCACGCTGTTACCTGCCGCCAGTGCGGCAGCGATCTGTCCGGTGAAAATCGCCAGCGGGAAGTTCCACGGACTGATACATACCACAGGCCCTAATGGACGGTGGGTTTCGTTAGCGAAATCATCCCGCACCTGTCCGGCGTAGTAGTGGAGAAAATCGACCGCTTCGCGCACTTCGGCAATGGCGTTACTGAAGGTTTTTCCGGCTTCACGCACCAGAATACCAATCAGTTGCTGCATCTGGCTTTCCATTAGCACGGCAGCGCGATGCAAAATCGCCGCGCGTTCAGCCGGAGGCGTGGCAAACCAGATTGGCGCGTTATTAACCGCACTTTCCAGCGCCTGTTCTACTTCACGCGGCGTGGCTTCACGCACATAGCCCACAATATCTTTCGGTTCCGCAGGGTTAATAACGGGCGACATCTCACCTGCCGCTACCGGTTGTTCCAGCATTGGCAAGGACTGCCATTTTTGCAGTGCACTATTGAGCAGGGCTGAAGAGAGCGAGGCCAGACGGTGTTCGTTAGCGAGATCCAGCCCTGCCGAGTTGTCGCGCCCGTGACCGTAAAGATCGCGCGGCAGGGGAATTTTCGGATGCGGTAATCCAGTTTGCCCTTCCTGTTGTGCCAGTTTTTCTACAGCAGTGACTGGATCGGCGACCAGTTCATCCAGTGGCAAAGAGGTGTCGGCAATACGGTTAACAAACGAGGTGTTAGCACCGTTTTCCAGCAGGCGGCGCACCAGATACGCCAGCAGCGTTTCATGTGTACCGACCGGAGCATAAATACGACACGGACGGTTAAGTTTGCCGTCGGCAACTTTCCCGGTGACCTGCTCATACAGTGGTTCGCCCATACCATGCAGGCACTGGAACTCGTACTGACCCGGGTAGTAGTTTTGACCCGCCAGTTGATAAATCGCTGCCAGCGTATGGGCGTTGTGCGTCGCGAACTGCGGGTAGATTAGATTCGGCACCGCCAGCAGCTTTTTCGCACAGGCGAGATATGAAACATCTGTGTACACCTTGCGGGTATAAACCGGATAACCTTCAAGGCCGTCCATCTGCGCACGTTTGATTTCACTATCCCAGTACGCGCCTTTCACCAGGCGAATCATCAGACGGCGACGGCTGCGGGTGGCGAGATCAATCAGGTAATCGATCACCAACGGGCAGCGTTTTTGATAAGCCTGAATAACAAAACCGATGCCGTTCCAGCCTGCCAGTTCCGGCTCGAAACAGAGTTTTTCCAGCAGATCGAGGGAGATCTCCAGACGATCGGCCTCTTCGGCATCGATGTTAATACCAATATCGTACTGACGCGCCAGCAGGGTGAGTGATTTCAGACGCGGGTAAAGCTCTTCCATTACCCGGTCATACTGGGCGCGGCTGTAACGCGGATGCAGCGCCGACAGCTTGATTGAAATGCCTGGACCTTCATAGATACCACGACCGTTAGACGCTTTACCAATGGCGTGAATCGCCTGCTGATAGGAAACCATATACGCCTGTGCATCTGCGGCAGTCAGCGCGGCTTCGCCCAGCATATCGTAAGAGTAACGGAAACCTTTCTCTTCCAGCTTGCGGGCATTGGCTAACGCTTCCGCGATGGTTTCGCCAGTGACGAACTGCTCTCCCATCAGGCGCATCGCCATATCCACACCTTTGCGGATCAGCGGTTCACCGCTCTTACCGATAATGCGGTTCAGCGAGCGGGAGAGGCTGGCTTCGTTATGGGTGGAAACCAGTTTGCCGGTAAACAGCAGCCCCCAGGTGGCGGCATTAACAAACAAAGACGGGCTACGACCAATGTGTGACTGCCAGTTACCGTTGCTGATTTTGTCGCGAATTAACGCGTCCCGGGTGGCTTTGTCGGGAATACGCAACAACGCTTCTGCCAGACACATCAGCGCCACGCCTTCCTGCGATGACAGCGAAAACTCCTGCAATAACCCCTGGACCATACCTGCGCGACCACTGGCATTTTTTTGATTACGCAGTTTATCGGCCAGTTGATACGCCAGTTTATGCGCCTGTTCAGCAACTGGTTGCGGCAGGCGGGCTTGTTCCAGCAGCATCGAAACCGCTTCGGTTTCCGGGCGGCGATAGGCCGCGGTGATCGCGGCGCGGGAAACCGACTGGGGCAAAATTTGCTCGGCAAAGTCGAGGAATGGCTGGTGTGGTTCCTCTGCCGGAGTCGGTGCTTCATCGCTCTCATTGGCAGCGCCAGAAAGCAGCGCAGGTAGCTCCGGCAGAGTATCGCTGTTTTCCAGTTGTTCAAGATAAGAAAAAATCGCCTGCTTAATTAACCAGTGTGGCGTGCGATCGATACGTGTCGCGGCAGACTTAATACGCTCACGCGTCGCGTCGTCCAGCTTAACCCCCATGGTGGTGGTTCCCATGCCATTACTCCTGTTGTTCTGAAAGGTGCAACTTAACGTTATCGTGAAATATCCATGATGTTGCAACTTTGTGCAACCATGTTAAATGTGACCTGCGTAGCAAGCTTAAAAATGAATGAAATGTTAATAAAAGAAATCGATATGACAGGGATTAAAAAAATAACTCAGACTTTTTCTCTGCGGCAGTTAACATTTTTGAAAGGTGCAACCGCAAAAAATGTGAGAGAGTGCAACCTGATGAAAAATAGTGTCGCTGAGCACTAAAATTTAATGTAAATGGTGTGTTAAATCGATTGTGAATAACCAGCGCTTCCGGCAGGATACGGTCGCCCTGGTAAAACATAAACTCTGTTACCCCGTTCCGGTGGCAGATATAACGGCAAGTTTCGACATTGCCGATAATAATTTTTTGGAGACTTTAGATGGCTATTAGCACACCGATGTTGGTGACATTTTGTGTCTATATCTTTGGCATGATATTGATTGGGTTTATCGCCTGGCGATCAACGAAAAACTTCGACGACTATATTCTGGGCGGTCGTAGTCTTGGGCCATTCGTGACGGCATTATCGGCGGGGGCGTCGGATATGAGCGGCTGGCTGTTAATGGGGTTGCCAGGCGCTGTTTTTCTTTCCGGGATTTCCGAAAGCTGGATCGCCATTGGCCTGACATTAGGCGCGTGGATCAACTGGAAGCTGGTGGCCGGGCGGTTGCGTGTGCATACCGAATACAACAATAACGCCTTAACATTGCCGGATTATTTCACCGGGCGCTTTGAAGATAAAAGCCGCATTTTGCGCATTATCTCCGCGCTGGTTATTTTGCTGTTCTTCACCATTTATTGCGCTTCGGGCATTGTGGCAGGCGCGCGTCTGTTTGAAAGTACCTTTGGCATGAGCTACGAAACGGCTCTGTGGGCGGGGGCTGCGGCGACGATCCTTTACACCTTTATTGGCGGTTTCCTCGCGGTGAGCTGGACTGACACTGTACAGGCCAGCCTGATGATTTTTGCCCTGATACTGACGCCGGTTATCGTAATCATTAGCGTTGGTGGGTTTGGCGACTCGCTGGAAGTGATCAAACAAAAGAGCATCGAAAACGTGGATATGCTCAAAGGGCTGAACTTTGTTGCCATTATCTCGCTGATGGGCTGGGGGCTGGGTTACTTCGGGCAACCGCACATCCTGGCGCGTTTTATGGCGGCGGATTCTCACCACAGCATTGTCCATGCGCGTCGTATCAGTATGACCTGGATGATCCTCTGCCTGGCAGGGGCGGTGGCTGTCGGCTTCTTTGGTATTGCTTACTTTAATGAGCACCCGGCGGTAGCAGGTGCGGTAAATCAGAACGCTGAACGCGTGTTTATCGAACTGGCGCAAATTCTGTTTAACCCGTGGATTGCCGGGATTCTGCTGTCGGCGATTCTGGCGGCGGTAATGTCAACCTTAAGCTGCCAGCTGCTGGTATGTTCCAGTGCGATTACCGAAGATTTATACAAAGCGTTTCTGCGTAAACATGCCAGCCAGAAAGAGCTGGTGTGGGTAGGGCGTGTGATGGTGCTGGTGGTGGCGCTGGTGGCGATTGCGCTGGCGGCAAACCCGGAAAACCGCGTGCTGGGCTTAGTGAGCTACGCGTGGGCAGGCTTTGGCGCGGCGTTTGGTCCGGTGGTGCTGTTCTCGGTGATGTGGTCACGCATGACGCGCAACGGTGCGCTGGCGGGGATGATCATCGGTGCGCTGACGGTTATCGTCTGGAAACAGTTCGGCTGGCTGGGTCTGTACGAAATTATTCCGGGCTTTATCTTTGGTAGTATCGGGATTGTAGTGTTTAGTTTGCTGGGTAAAGCGCCGTCAGCGGCGATGCAAAAACGCTTTGCCGAGGCCGATGCGCACTATCATTCGGCTCCGCCGTCACGGTTGCAGGAAGGGTAAGGGACTTAGCCTACGGCGGTTTTGTTTGGCTTCAGCAGCGGGTTGCGCTCCCTTAATGTGCCTCGCCATATAAATTGAATGGTGCAGGGAGCGCGCAGGGGGCGGCCAATCGCCGCCGCCCCCTGCACCCCCGGGCTCTGGCGAACAAAATCGCCGCTGCGCGGTACCTTCAGCTTATCCCCTTCGGCTACCGGGTCGGGCGCGAGGTAACGTCCTGTAAGACGCGCCCTCAGCCCACATCCATGTGGGCTGCCCCGGCCTTCGGGGAACGCTTCAGCGATTTTGACGCCACCAACACCCGAGCTGTTATTATGTTCCGGGCAAAAAGTTAGATTTGATAATCGCGGATGGACGAAATTGCTTGATACACCCGCTTATCAGTTTTACATGGAAGCTCTGATGCATTGAGTCTGGACAGTTTTGTCGGCTGGATAAGGCATTTACGCGGCATCTGGCAAGAACACCTGGCTCGTTGTAAACAATCCCATCTTTGTACCTGGAATAATCGTTTATATCCCCTGGCATTACCTCTCTTTGTTTACAATCCAACATCATTTTATAAACATTTCGCTTGTATTTTTCTTTGTCGTAATGATAATCGCTATCACTGCGATTTACTTTTCTTTGCATAGATTGACTCAGAAAAACGTTTAAGGGTGGGTGGCATGTTTGTTCCGTTTCTCATTATGTTGCGCGAAGGACTTGAAGCCGCGCTGATTGTCAGTTTGATTGCCAGCTATCTTAAGCGTACCCAGCGAGGCCGATGGATTGGTGTGATGTGGATTGGCGTGTTGCTTGCCGCTGCGTTGTGCCTGGGCTTGGGTATCTTCATTAACGAAACCACCGGCGAATTTCCGCAAAAAGAACAGGAACTGTTTGAAGGTATCGTGGCGGTGATCGCCGTGGTGATCCTTACCTGGATGGTTTTCTGGATGCGCAAAGTGTCGCGCAACGTCAAAGTACAACTGGAGCAGGCAGTCGACAGCGCATTGCAGCGTGGAAATCATCATGGCTGGGCGCTGGTGATGATGGTCTTTTTTGCCGTTGCAAGGGAGGGGCTGGAGTCGGTCTTTTTCCTGCTGGCGGCGTTTCAACAAGATGTCGGAATCTGGCCGCCGCTGGGTGCAATGCTCGGTCTTGCTACAGCCGTGGTGCTTGGCTTCCTGCTCTACTGGGGCGGTATTCGCCTCAATCTTGGTGCATTTTTTAAATGGACCAGCCTGTTTATTCTCTTCGTCGCCGCAGGGCTGGCGGCTGGTGCCATTCGCGCATTTCATGAAGCCGGATTGTGGAACCACTTTCAGGAAATCGCCTTCGATATGAGTGCGGTGCTCTCAACTCACTCGCTGTTTGGCACGCTGATGGAAGGGATTTTTGGCTATCAGGAAGCGCCGAGCGTCAGCGAAGTCGCCGTCTGGTTTATTTATCTCATCCCGGCGCTGGTGGCATTTGCTCTGCCACCACGCGCAGGGGCGACAGCGTCTCGCTCCGCGTAACAAATACGACGCAAACTCTTGCTTAGTTACAACATACTTTAAAGGGATAGTCTCGTCATGACCATTAACTTCCGCCGTAACGCATTGCAGTTGAGCGTGGCTGCGCTGTTCTCTTCTGCTTTTATGGCTAACGCCGCTGATATTCCGCAAGTCAAAGTGACCGTAACGGATAAGCAGTGCGAGCCGATGACCATTACGGTTAATGCCGGTAAAACACAGTTCATTATTCAGAACCACAGCCAGAAGGCGCTGGAGTGGGAGATCCTCAAAGGCGTGATGGTGGTGGAAGAGCGGGAAAATATCGCCCCTGGCTTTAGCCAGAAAATGACGGCGAATTTACAGCCTGGCGAATACGATATGACCTGCGGTCTGCTGACTAACCCGAAAGGGAAGTTGATCGTCAAAGGTGAGGCAACGGCGGATGCGGCGCAAAGTGATGCGCTGTTAAGTCTTGGTGGTGCAATTACTGCATATAAAGCGTATGTCATGGCGGAAACCACGCAGCTGGTGACCGACACCAAAGCCTTTACCGACGCGATTAAAGCAGGCGATATCGAAAAAGCGAAAGCACTGTATGCGCCGACGCGCCAGCACTATGAGCGCATTGAACCGATTGCTGAACTGTTCTCTGATCTGGATGGTAGCATTGACGCCCGTGAAGATGATTACGAGCAAAAAGCCGCCGATCCAAAATTCACCGGTTTCCACCGTCTGGAAAAAGCATTGTTTGGCGATAACACCACTAAAGGGATGGATAAGTATGCCGACCAGCTTTATACCGATGTGGTCGATTTGCAAAAACGCATCAGTGAACTGGCTTTCCCACCTTCAAAAGTGGTCGGCGGTGCAGCCGGACTGATTGAGGAAGTGGCAGCCAGCAAAATCAGCGGTGAAGAAGATCGCTACAGCCACACCGATCTGTGGGATTTCCAGGCTAACGTTGAAGGCTCGCAGAAAATTGTCGATCTGCTGCGTCCACAACTGCAAAAGGCCAACCCGGAACTGCTGGCAAAAGTCGATGCCAATTTCAAAAAGGTCGATACCATTCTGGCGAAATACCGAACCAAAGACGGTTATGAAACTTACGACAAGCTGACCGATGCTGACCGTAATGCGCTGAAAGGGCCGATTACTGCGCTGGCGGAAGATCTGGCGCAACTTCGCGGTGTGCTGGGGCTGGACTAAGCGTTATGCAGTATGAAGATGAAAACGGCGTGAATGAACCGTCACGCCGACGTTTACTGAAAGGGATTGGTGCGCTGGCGCTGGCGGGAAGTTGTCCGGTCGTTCATGCACAAAAAACGCAAAGTGCACCGGGCACGCTTTCACCGGATGCGCGCAGTGAAGCGCAGCCGTTTTATGGCGAACATCAGGCGGGTATTCTGACGCCGCAGCAGGCGGCAATGATGCTGGTGGCGTTTGATGTGCTTGCCAGCGATAAAACCGATCTTGAACGGTTGTTTCGCTTGTTGACTCAGCGTTTTGCTTTTCTGACTCAGGGCGGAGCGGCACCAGAAACGCCAAATCCGCGCCTGCCACCACTCGATTCCGGCATTCTTGGCGGCTACATTGCGCCCGATAATCTCACCATAACGTTATCGGTGGGTCACTCATTGTTTGATGAGCGCTTTGGCCTTGCGCCACAGATGCCAAAAAAGTTGCAGAAGATGACGCGTTTCCCTAACGACTCGCTGGATGCGGCGTTATGTCATGGTGATGTGTTGCTACAAATTTGCGCCAACACCCAGGACACGGTGATCCATGCGCTGCGCGATATCATCAAACACACGCCGGATTTGCTCAGCGTGCGCTGGAAGCGGGAAGGGTTTATTTCCGACCACGCAGCGCGTAGTAAAGGCAAAGAGACGCCGATAAATTTGCTGGGCTTTAAAGACGGCACCGCCAATCCCGATAGCCAGAATGCGAAGTTGATGCAAAAAGTGGTGTGGGTGACGGCAGATCAGCAGGAGCCTGCGTGGACAATCGGTGGCAGCTATCAGGCAGTACGCTTGATTCAGTTTCGGGTGGAATTTTGGGACAGAACGCCGCTGAAAGAGCAGCAGACGATATTTGGTCGTGATAAGCAAACCGGTGCGCCGCTGGGAATGCAGCATGAGCATGATGTTCCCGATTACGCCAGCGATCCGGAAGGGAAGGTGATCGCGCTGGACAGCCATATTCGGCTGGCGAATCCCCGCACGCCAGAGAGTGAGTCAAGTCTGATGCTGCGTCGTGGCTACAGTTATTCACTGGGCGTCACCAACTCCGGGCAACTGGATATGGGGCTACTGTTTGTCTGCTACCAACACGATCTGGAAAAAGGCTTCCTGACAGTACAAAAAAGGCTCAATGGCGAAGCGCTGGAGGAATACGTTAAACCCATCGGCGGCGGTTATTTTTTTGCGCTGCCGGGAGTGAAGGACGCGAATGATTATCTCGGAAGCGCGTTATTGCGGGTTTGAACGACGCAAATATGCCCGATGCGCAGGTTTATCGGGCATGAGTTTTGTGCACAAATTATTAATCACTTGTAGGTCGGGTAAGGCGTTCGCGCAGCATCCGGCAAACACGAGGCACATTTTACCAGCCCAGCGAATCCTGCTGAAAGCACACAGCTTTTTTCATCACTGTCATCACTCTGTCATCTTTCCAGTAGAAACTAATGTCACTGAAATGGTGTTTTATAGTTAAATATAAGTGAATATGTTGTTGCAATGAATGCGAGATCTGTTGTACTTATTAAGTAGCAGCGGAAGTTCCCGGCAGTGATAGTCAGTCACTATGGAGATCGCGGATGGTAACGTCCTGTACTGGACATGTTTTAGATAATCAACGCGCCACCACTCGCGGAGTTTTCTCCTCCGGTAGTCATCTCGTCACTTTGCATTTTCAACCTCACCCTTTCTTTTCATGTGTTACCGACGCCGCAAACGGTGTGCGTAGCCGTTTTTCGGCATTTTATCCAAAAGCAAACTATGGCTTACAAGGAAGCCAACCCTCTGATGTTCGTGCGCATAATCGCGCTGCCAACGGCGCGTGTGATGAATACAAACAACTCAAGGTGCTCTCCATGGGAAGACAAAAAGCAGTGATCAAAGCTCGTCGCGAGGCAAAACGTGTGCTGAGACGGGATTCGCGCAGCCATAAGCAGCGTGAAGAAGAATCGGTCACCTCGCTTGTGCAGATGAGCGGCGTAGAAGCCATTGGTATGGCCCGCGACAGTCGCGATACCTCGCCCATCCTCGCGCGAAATGAAGCGCAATTGCACTATCTGAAGGCTATTGAGAGTAAGCAGCTGATATTCGCCACGGGCGAAGCCGGGTGCGGAAAAACCTGGATCAGCGCAGCAAAAGCAGCAGAGGCCCTGATACATAAGGATGTCGACAGGATTATCGTCACCCGTCCAGTTCTGCAAGCCGATGAAGATCTTGGCTTCTTACCTGGAGATATCGCAGAAAAGTTTGCTCCCTATTTTCGTCCGGTCTACGACGTGTTGGTCCGGCGCTTAGGGGCTTCCTTTATGCAGTACTGCCTGCGACCGGAAATAGGGAAGGTGGAAATTGCGCCGTTCGCCTATATGCGTGGACGTACCTTTGAAAATGCAGTCGTCATTCTTGACGAGGCGCAGAATGTGACTGCCGCGCAAATGAAAATGTTTTTAACCCGCCTCGGGGAGAACGTGACGGTTATCGTCAACGGTGATATCACGCAATGCGATTTGCCTCGCGGCGTGCGCTCCGGATTAAGTGACGCGCTGGAACGTTTCGAAGAAGATGAAATGGTCGGGATCGTCCGATTCGGTAAAGAGGATTGCGTACGTTCGGCACTTTGCCAACGTACGCTACATGCATACAGTTAAGTGTATTATCGGCGCAGAGCCCGGGCGAACCGGGCTTTGTTTTATTTCATTAACAGCAAAGACTTTCACTTCAGGTTAACGTTCTGGGGGGCGACTTTGAGCGTGTTGATAAGCTGAAATTAATTCTGGTTTAGATACTCTTACCGGGCATTTGTCGTCATAGCACCAGACCAGTGTAATACCGCCAGTGCGGAGAGTTTTTTGCCTATCTTTTTCCAGCCATTCAACCTGTACAGGAGGTCTGGTGCCAATTTTGCGTATGAGGTTTAATCAACAATGAGCCAAAATTTGACGGACTGATTAACACCGAATATATTCTCCTGATTTTATTTTTTAGGGATAATATTAAAAATATAAGGTTAATCTTAATTAAATTTTTGGCTAATATTGTGTGTTGTTATTTTTTGTGGACGGCAAGCTGCAATGGCAAAATAGGTATGGTTGTAATAATCAAAACATGATACTAACTATATATAGATCGTTGAATTGTTGGCATGTAACTCGCTACAGCGAGTAGCGTTAGTAATGAAATATAATCAACATGGATAGGTGAAGATTAATTATGAGCTTTATGGTTTTTGTAACTTGTTTGACAATTGCATTTGTCGCCGGTTTTGGTGTTGCCAGAAAATTGACACTCCGAAAAGTTGCCTCATCGGTAATCATCACTAAATCGCAACCAGTCCCTTCATCTGCAACTCCCCCTGCTGCTAAGGCGTCGACAAGGAGCTATACACCGCAGAAAACCTATCGTGATTCTCGTTGGCAAGAACGAGATGAGTTATTTCAGGGAATGGTTGCCGAAGGCATTTTATTGGAAGGAAAAGAGTGGTTAATTACGCGTTGTGAGAAAATCTATTTCGATAATCTGGAGAAATGGTTTGGACATTATTGCCATATCCATTGCCAGGTCTCTCTGGGGCGCTTGATCAACTTTCCAGAACAACCTGAGTTTAGCGAAGAAGAAAGAAAGCGTTTCTTTGCTATTTATAATGGCATGGCAATGGATTATGTGCTGGTTTCAAAGAAGAACAATAAAATAGTCTGTGTTATTGAGCTGGATGATCCGAGTCATGAAAGGGCAGATCGCATTATTCGTGACCATTGGTTGGATACGATTATGACTCTTGCTCGGGTGCCTTTTGTACGAGCTTCTGTCACTAAATTGGAGGAAATCCCTCCGGTCTGGGATACCCGTGACAAAATTCGCCCATTAGTCGCGGCGACAAAGAGTGAACCGTTGCATTAACCAGGTATCCCCGGTCGGGGCTTCTCATCCCCCCGGTCTATGCAATAGACGAAAAAAAGCTCGTACATTTGTACGAGCTCTTCTTTAAATATGGCGGTGAGGGGGGGATTGACTCGCTTCGCTCGCCCTGCGGGCAGCCCGCTCACTGCGTTCACGGTCTGTCCAACTGGCTGTCGCCAGTTGTCGACCTCCGCTTGGGGCTTCTCATCCCCCCGGTGTGTGCAATATACGAAAAAAAAGCCCGTACTTTCGTACGAGCTCCTCTTTAAATATGGCGGTGAGGGGGGGATTCGAACCCCCGATACGTTGCCGTATACACACTTTCCAGGCGTGCTCCTTCAGCCACTCGGACACCTCACCAAATTGTTGTTCCTGTCTTGCTGGAACGGGCGCTAATTTAGGGAAATCATGACCTGAGGTCAACAAACTTTTTTAAAAAATCGCGCGTTTATTCAAACTTCAATCAATATGCAGTTTTAATAAGCGAAATCTGCTTTTTTTGCCACCGACCACGGATTTGTTATGCTGGTGGCTTTTGTAGATCATAACGATAAGTGCGAATAAATTTCGCGCAACGCTTTTCGGGAGTCAGTATGGATATCATCTTTTATCACCCAACGTTCGATACCCAATGGTGGATTGAGGCACTGCGCAAAGCTATTCCTCAGGCAAGAGTCAGAGCATGGAAAAGCGGAGATAATGACTCTGCTGATTATGCTTTAGTCTGGCATCCTCCAGTTGAAATGCTGGCAGGGCGCGATCTTAAAGCGGTGTTCGCACTCGGGGCCGGTGTTGATTCTATTTTGAGCAAGCTACAGGCACACCCTGAAATGCTGAAGCCTTCTGTTCCACTTTTTCGCCTGGAAGATACCGGTATGGGCGAGCAAATGCAGGAATATGCTGTCAGTCAGGTGCTGCATTGGTTTCGACGTTTTGACGATTATCGCATCCAGCAAAATAGTTCGCATTGGCAACCGCTTCCTGAATATCATCGGGAAGATTTTACCATCGGCATTTTGGGCGCAGGCGTACTGGGCAGTAAAGTTGCACAGAGTCTGCAAACCTGGCGCTTCCCGCTGCGTTGCTGGAGTCGAACCCGTAAATCGTGGCCTGGCGTGCAAAGTTTTGCCGGACGGGAAGAACTTTCTGCATTTCTGAGCCAATGCCGGGTATTGATTAATTTGTTACCGAATACCCCTGAAACCGTCGGCATTATTAATCAACAATTAATCGAAAAATTACCGGATGGCGCGTATCTCCTCAACCTGGCGCGTGGTGTTCATGTCGTGGAAGATGACCTGCTCGCGGCGCTGGATAGCGGCAAAGTTAAAGGTGCAATGCTGGATGTTTTTAATCGCGAACCCTTACCGCCGGAAAGTCCGCTCTGGCAACATCCACGCGTGGCGATAACACCACATGTCGCCGCGATTACCCGTCCAGCTGAAGCAGTGGAGTACATTTCTCGCACCATTGCCCAGCTCGAAAAAGGGGAGAGGGTCTGCGGGCAAGTCGACCGCGCACGCGGCTACTAATAAAGCATCAGGTTTCCTGCTATCCTTGGCGGGAATTGAATACAGGAGAGAGTTATGTATCCCGTCGACCTTCATATGCATACCGTTGCCAGCACGCATGCATATAGCACATTGAGTGATTACATTGCCCAGGCCAAACAAAAGGGCATTAAACTTTTTGCTATCACCGATCATGGCCCGGATATGGAAGATGCGCCGCATCACTGGCACTTCATTAACATGCGTATCTGGCCGCGAGTGGTTGATGGAGTAGGGATCCTGCGCGGCATCGAAGCTAACATTAAAAATGTTGATGGTGAAATTGATTGCAGCGGCAAAATGTTTGATTCGCTGGATCTGATTATTGCCGGTTTTCATGAGCCGGTTTTTGCGCCGCATGACAAAGCGACCAATACACAAGCGATGATCGCCACTATCGCCAGCGGCAATGTGCATATAATAAGCCATCCCGGAAACCCGAACGTAGTCAACCCCCAATAACTGAAATTTTTATTCATCGAATCGTTTGATTGATTAGTGAGCGATTGAACGAAAAAAGATGAAAAAACTTCGAAAAAATTTCAAAAAAGACTTGACAAAATCAAAAGGTACTGTTCCACGGGTGAAATAAAGGGAGTTTTCGGCACCCCGGTATTTGATGTGCGTGTAGGAATCTAAAACAGGTGCAGTGCAGCCCACCAGCGCGGTCGCTACGCGACTATTAACACCCACCAATCCCTTTCCCCGCCTCGATCTTTCCCTTCGTTATAAAGCGTTTTAGGCGCTCTCCTGAATGCGCAGATCAGATAAATAATTTTACGCAAATTTAATGGAGGATAACCGGATGAAAGAAGAATTAACCCTTACAGAAATTTCCCGCTTATACGGCTATACAATCAACGCCGCAAAGAAATGGCAGCAACGAGGAATGCCATTTAATACCAATACACGACGCGTACCAGCCAAAGAAGGTACAGAATGGGTCTTGAAAAATATTATCAACCCGCTCAAAGAAACTTCTATCAAGGAACAAATCGACGTAGAAAAATTACGCCGTGAACGTGCTTTAGCAGATGCAGCCGAACGCGAGAACCAGGAAGCGATGAACCAACTGATTCCGGTCGGATATGTAGAACAGGAACTAGCTGAATATTGCGGGAAAGTGAAACAGACTATTTTGCAGATCGCCACAATCGACGCTTTAGAAATTCTAGAATCTGCAACCGATCAGAAAACATTGAAGAATAAGCTAAGGGAGATCATCGAGCGTCGTTTAAATGAAGTAGGGGATATGTTCGAAAATGCGGAATTGGGAGAAGACGAGGACGAAGAAGAATTACCGTTAATGGATGAACCGGAACAAGAAGAATCAGAAGAAGATGATGAATTCGATGTGTCTTAAAAACTCGTTATAAATATATGTGTGAAGGGTGTTGATGGGCAACGCCTACGGGGGATGACCTCCCCCGCTTAACTTTTCTGATTTGAATTTTTAGAGGATGTTTGTCTAACTAGAGGCAAAATACTAATGGCTACTTTCTTAACTTATCTCGTGATCATCGTTGTTCTTTCTATCGTTTCTGCTTTCAAACTGTCCACCAATGAAAAAGAACGTTGGGAATTGTTTTTAGGCGCGTTTTGTGGAATTGCTAGTTTGTTTGCGATTGTCGAAGTAATTTCCTTTACGGTGGATTGTCTGGCGATGTTCTTATTTGATTTTAAACCGACTTCATCAATTCATGTGTTGTTAATCGCATTTTGGTTTTACTGTCTGTTTGTCGTTTTGAATCACATTTTCAAGCGTACTAAATAATAGTGTAATCTGCCTTTTCTCCTTATGGTTATTAACAGGGGATCTTCTTTGAGGATTCCCGATTAAAAGCCATAAAACACAACTCCAGTACAGTGTTTTCATAGTCAGTGATCTATACATCATAAAAACATAACAAGTATAGATTGAGTATTAATCCTCCCGCCTCGAAAGGGGCGGTTATTTTCTGGCTTTAAAGAATAATGTAGCATTATGTTCATTATAACCTCATCTTTGTTGTGCAAACCTAACCTAACTATAGGGAGTCTCTTAAATGGGACTCCCTTTTTTTATGCAACAATCCGAAGTGTAGGTTTCTTATGTTGTGTAGGTTTAGTTTCATTTCGCCATTCAGGGAATACATGATCCATCATAACCGCATTAGTCTCATCAATCAGTTTTAAACTCTTTCGTAATGCGGCGTTATCAGCTTTAAGTGATTTAATCTCTGATTCCATCTTTGCCATACGCTCTTTCATTTTGGTAATTTCTAACATCAGATTACCCAGAAATTCTTTGTTTTGATTCATCATAGATTCACCCTCGATTAAGCTGCGTATGCGTAGGCGCTGTAGTTAGTGTCATAGATAGCGTCATGCAGTGCCATCTGTGCTTCTCGGATCTCGTCTTCGTTTACTTCAATATCTTCTTGTTCTTCTTCGGTATCTTCCCAAGTAGTTTTGAATTTAGCCATAAAGTTATTGCGCAGGGTTTCAAAGTTAGTAACTGGTGCGGATTCTGCTTCAACTTCAACCGGAACTACTACCGGATCAGCTTCTTTCTCGTTTTCCTGTTCTTCTACTTCACCGTTACCCCAGCGATAGTTAAGGAGTTCTTCCAGTTCTTCATCAATGGATTTTTCTTCAACTGCTTCAACTTCAACCGCTGCTTCGAAAGTGGTTTCCTGTGCTGCCAGTTCTGCTTTCAGAGATGCGTTTTCTTCTTTCAGGGAAGCATTTTCCGCTTTAACTGCTGTCAGTTCAGCTTTCAGTGCTTCAACTTCGGAAGATTCAACCACTGCAACTTCTTCTTTAACTTCTTCAACTACCACCGGAGCAACTTCTTTCTGTGCTTCTTTTTTGCAGAAGAAGGAGGAAGTAACCTGTAATGCATGGTTGTAGAAGGAACCACCTTTAGCGGTGTTAACAGTACCAGAAACATCCTTTACAGTGGATTCAGTAGCAACAGTACGGAAGCGTTTTGCAACTTCCTGGGTCTCTACACCGTATTCGTTACGCTTGCTCTTGTGATGCATTACAGCACGGAAGCCGGAAGCAGTTTTAACAACAGCGAGATAGTAAGTCTCATCAGCTTTAACAGCACGAGCGAAGCAATAAACGGATTCACCTTCTACCAGTGTAGGTTTAACGTGACGTTTGTCGAAACGGTTAGTGATCTGCCATTCAGCACCGTCTTTGATGCCAGCATTCTGACGCATTTCGGTCAGAGTCTTACCGGATACTACTTCAAAGGATTTGTCTTGTTTGCTTGCTTTACCTTCCATAACAGTAATGTTCAGTTTGCCATTGGATTTGATGAACAGGTTGAAGGTGATGCGCTTAGAATTTTTCATATAAATACTCCTGAATACTCTGTGTTAGTTTTTAATGTTTCATACCAAAAGCCTCCTTGCGCCAACAGGGAGGCTTTTTTATTTTTAAAGCCATCATATAATTCTCAGTGAAAGGTGATTAACAAACTTGAACGTTAATCTTTACTTGAATCTCGTATTTCTTCATTAGTTTGTAGAATCCGCTTCTATCAATTCCTTCCTTCTTAAAGAAGTTCTCACCGCCTCGTTCAGTGTCACCATAAAAGCGTTTAGCAATATCAACAATCATTTCACGGGTAAATTTAACAGGTCTAGCCATAAGTAGAATCCTCAATTGTGGAATAATGAAAACTTTAAAAAGAGCTTTTCGCTCTCGACATATCTATTTATAAAATGATTTTCGAAAAACCCTGTAAAACTACTGTATATCCGATCAGTGGGAGCACGAATTGCTAAAGAGAAGATTAATAATTAATCAATTCGTACATTATTCAACCGAAAAAGCACTGTATATCTAACCAGTGCTGTATGAATTAACAGTGAATCTGGAGATTTCAGAAGTGAACAATCATTTTCATGCATGTATTTATACAAGAGAAATTCTTGCCTATCATCTATATGGGGATTGTTTTGAAAATTTCAACCCCCACCAGTGAGAAAAAGTATAAAATAGTTCTTGACTATTGTCAATACCCATGATCTAGGCGAGAAATGACTATCAAAATTTTTGTGTGAAAACGGCTGATCAGGATTATCAACCTTTATAACCTATTATAGCACGGTGACCTTTTGACAATTCCTTTTAAATCATTAACTTACAGCGATTTTTGATGATTTTTTGGTTAAATAATATACAAGAATTTTTTATCAAAATTTTTGATGAAAAACCTACACTACAAACCTACACATGAAAGGGATTGGCCTACACTACACTAGCCAGTAAACCTACACTAGAACATGTCCAAACCTACACTATGAAACCTACACACCTACACTAACCCTACACTTCAATCACGTAAGTGTATGATTTGCAAAAGCATTTGACCACACAGACCATAGAATATAAAACTCGAACTAACGTTCTCCTTTTTGTTCGCTTTCTCTCACTAGCGTTCAAGAAAGATCTCACAAAAAGAATACGGCGTAGCCGTGCGCGTAGCGCCCACCAACACCTTCTAAGACCTGCAAGCAGGATTCGAAAGGGATTGGATAGTTCGCTTCGCTCACGTTCACGCCTACGGCGTTCACTCACTTTTGAAAGGATTTTCTTAGAAAGGGATTTAATACTAGATGATTACTAACTGGTTACTAGAAAGGTAGTTGGAATCACTTTGATAATACTAGAAGGTAATAGATTGCTTCGCAGACGCTCTGGAGAGCGTCAATACTGGTTTGATGATCATTTAATCAAAACGAAGAACTATTATATAATATTATTATAGAAGAAAATTTGTTTTGTATAATTCTTGTTCTAGTACATGAAGGATGGCTTTAGCCAGACTGAATACCAATCACTTCCAAATAGATAAAAAATTCTCGTTATAAATACTAGTGTAATTTGTTTGATTCACTTTCTTTTAGAGGATTACCAACTATGTACAAGAACAAGACTACTACTCCTTTCATCCTGTTAGGTCTGGATGCAGATAGCTTTCACAATGACCGTTTAATGAAGATCTTCGTTGAACGTGGTTATAACATCCTTTTTGATTCCGATGAATCCAGCTTTTCTAGTGCTTGGTATTCGTTTTGTAAGAACAAGAAACCTACTATCGTAGTTAACTGCTTCACCGATCAAGATCGTGCGAAGTACCAGAATCTACCAGCAATTATTGTTCGTGATGATCTGCCGTTCGAAGTCCGTTTCGGTGATGTGGATTTGGGTAGTTTCGTAACCCTTCAAGAGATTGACGAAGCCATGTTTAACTACGGTAAAGAAACCGCTCAGGAAGCCCCTAAAAACGATTATGACGAAGATGAAGACGACGAAGATGATGATTATGCTCCTATCTGTTTCTCTTCTCAGAATGGCTTCTACGGCTATCACGATGGCTTAGAAATGCTCTAATGAGGTCAACCCTTTGGCAACTTGTCAAGGGGTATTGACAAATATTTCTGACTTTTTTATGATTATCGCACTTGACAACTTTGAACCTATTTGACCTAGATTTGTAAAGAGGATGTAACATGAAAGAATTTACCATCACTAAATCCCTGTATGACTGGACTGTTAAAATCTCCGGCAAAACCGTTTCTGTAAGCCCTAGCCATGTAGAAAATGATTGGGGCGTATCCCGTGAAACAATCTCCCGTAGTATGCATGTTCCGTTTGATCTGATGTCCTTAACTGGTATTCATGCAATGCTGGAAGTTCGCGAACAATTCGAAGCTGGTAATCACAATGCGACTCCAGTTAGCAATCACCTTCTTACTAATGAAGAACGTGAAATCATCGAAAACTGGCGTTATGAATATGCGATTCCTTATTATGAAGAAGATCAGGTAGAAATCGATTGGTAATAAATTTCTATTATAAATAAAATTGTTCCGGTGGTGATGCCGGAACTAGGAGGACCAAATCATTAAACCGTTTAAGGGGAATTAATACTATGAATACTGTTACCGTTATGAATACTACTAAAACTGCTTCCGTGTCTCTGGTTGTTGATAACACCAAACCGCTGACCATGTCTTCTCGTCAGATCGCTGAATTTACCGGAAAAGAACACAAAAACGTTAAACGTGATATTAAATCCATGCTCGATGCTCTGGAATTAGATGTGCTCAGTTTTGAGCGCACCTATCTTGATCAGTGTGGACGAGAACAAACCGAATATCATTTAGATGAAGAACTGACACTGACTCTTGTCACTGGTTACGATGTTAAGCGTCGAATGGTTGTTATTCAGGAATGGAAACGACTGAAAGAAGAAAATGAAAAACTGCGTTCTCAGCAAGTCAACCCATACGCAAACATGACTAAGCTCGATTGGATTCGCGAGGCAATGGAACTGGAAGCTGCAAACGAACAACTGATTCAGGAAAAGAATCAACTGGTTGAATTGCATGTACGTAAAGCAATCGACACACACAGCTTAACCCGTCTTCTGGGCGAAAAACGAGGCTCTGTGAAGGTACAAATGATTCTGAAAGGATTATGTGCTGCTGGTGTTCTTGAGCGTCGTCTGGATGCTTCTGGTAAGCCTAACGGCTATGATCTGCTTCCTCCTGGCTATATGTTCGCTCGTATGTCAGCACACGGTCAGATCGAGTTCACTGCTGATGCTATCCCGCATCTCGTAAAACTCGGATTGCTTGAAGAAGAAAAGGCAGCAACTTTGAAATTGCCACAACCTAACAACTCACGAGCAATCGTCAATAATACTGCTTTGCTGATTCGTCAGAATGCTGGATCACTGGAACACTTCGGACTGTAATAATTTTTGCCCCTGAATTTCAGGGGCTTTTTTGTATCTGTAGGTATAAAAAAAGCCAACCCCGAAGGATTGGCCTAGAGAATCAAATTCCTGTTGCTTCTACCATTTCACCGTCAACCTGAACAAAGAATTTCAAATCAACTTTATGGAGTGATTTGTAGAATTGAGCGATTGAAATACCGTGTTCACTCAATACTTGCTCTTTTTCAGCTTTACCTTTCGGTGCTTGATAGTACGCTTTTACAATCGCTGCCAGTTGTTCACGATCAAAACGGCAAGGACGTCCGCGAGTAGCTTTAGTAGTCATAGTAGTTTCCTCCAAACAATAGTGAATTCTCAATATTATTTAGAGGACTTACATTTTATCTTGAACATCGGTGAGTCGTCAACGGTCATGAAGAACTCTGCCTTAATCCCGTACTTCTTCAACCGTGAATAGTATGTACCCCGACTAATATCAACCTTGCGAAGCACTTCGAAGAATCCTTTAGGATCGTTGTAATAGTGGCTATAACGCACGTTAGCGAGTTCTACAAACAATTCCCTTGTATCACCATAGCCTTTCTTGAATGCCTCGTTACGATAGCGTGTAACAGCGTGATTCAATCTCTTCTGTTTCAACACTTCTCGGATCGGCTTCCATTGCAACCGATAGACCGGACCGTCATCAATCCTGTAAAACCGCTTGATATCAAAATCAAACCAATCTCGGACTCTCCGAAACTCTGTATGTGATGTTCTATGCTTCTTAAAGAAGTTGTGAACGTCTGTATAACCATTATCGCGGTAAAACTCTATTAAAATCTCTTTCGCTTCCTCACGGCTAAAACCGGATGTTGTGTAGTCGGTTTTTAAATGCTTATGCTTGACTGGCAAACGATATTCATGATCGGTACAAGATAAGGCTAAATCTAATTCATCCCTTTGTTGTTGGTTAATTAGCATACACCCCCCTTAAATCTTAATACCCATATTTATCAAAATATCAACAATTTAATAAATACCTTCATATTTCGTAATGAGGGTATTTGAATGAAACTAATTTCGAACAAAACAAAACTAAAAAGAATTCTTAGAAATGCCGCAAAATATATTACGCCACCGCCTAAACTCCTTCCATCGGAATGGTGCGAAGCGAATATGGTGCTGGTAGATGGTCCTCAAGCTGGGGATAAAGTTAAATTGCTGTCATTCCAGAAAGGCATGATTGATGCTCCTTTCCTTGAGAACAAGAAAAAGTATGTTCTGATGACCAGTGCGCAGATCGGAAAAACTACCATCCTAAACGGTATCCTGTTTAACCAGATGGCTAACGATCCATGCAATATGATTATCGGACAATCAACCGCTAAAGAAATGTCTCAATATCTCGCTGGTAAGATCCGACCGTCTATCGAAGCATGTGATGCATTAAAAGACGTGGTTACAGACAAGAATGATCGCAATGCGGTTAACAACAATAACCAGCTACAGCTAAAAACGAATCACTTCCTGTACATGGTATCGCTTACCAGTCCATCAACCCTACGTGGTAAGACCGCAAAGGTTGGATTACTTGACGAAATCGATGCTGCCACAGCCTCAGAAGAAGGTGATCCGGTGGCACTGGCTGCTAACCGTTTAACTACCTTTGGGGATGAAGGTCGATTAGTCGTATCCAGTACCCCGACCAGTAAGCTCGGAAGCATTAACCAGCAATGGTTATCAAGCGACATGCGTATGTTTTTTGTTCCGTGTCCGCATTGCGGGGAACACCAGGTGATCGAGTGGGAAAACGTTCAATTTGAATGGCGTAACATTGATGGTAAGAACTTACCTGATCCTGATACCGCTCGTTATATTTGCCCCCACTGTAAGAACGCATGGACCGAAGGGGAACGAATCAGGGCAGTAGCGCAAGGCGAGTGGAGAGCAACCCGTGAAAGTGAAGTAGCAGGATTCTGGATCAGTCGTCTGTATTCACCTTTTAGCACGATTCGCGCTTGTGTGGTTGATTTTAGTCATGCGTGGCAATCCTTTGATTTACAATCATTTTATAACACCGTGTTAGGTAAGGTATACGATGATCAGGACACTGCCGTAGAAGCCAATGAACTGGAACAACTCAAAACAGATGTTTCTATCGAGAATATCCCTGATGACGTAATTTTCTTGTGCTCAGGAATTGACCAGCAATTGGATCGCGCAGAATCTACCATCTTAGGTGTAGCGAAAGATAAGGTTTACATTCTGGATCACCGCAGCTTTTACGATCATAACTGTGAACGATATGAATCACCTGTATGGGATCGCCTGGTTAACTTCAAGAAAACCAAATTCTATAACGTTAATGGTGAACGTGTACCAATGCTCGCCAGCTTCCTCGATACATCAAACGGTCGATTCACTCAAGCCGGATACCGTATTTGCGGTAAGTGGAAGAACCTACACGCTATCAAAGGTAGTTCATCTGGTAATGCTCCAGTGATTCCGGTTAAACCTACCCGCACAGGTGGTCATGAATTGCTTATGTTGGGTGTTAACGTTGGTAAATCCGCTGTTCGTGAAATGCTGGTTAGAAACCTGAAAGACAATCCTCATATCGGCCTAGAAATATCAGAAACCGTTCCTGATGATTATCTCGATCAGCTTTTGAGTGAATCCATCAAGCGTACTACTACTGGTGTTCGTTGGGTGAAAAATCCAGGTAGTACCCGAAACGAGGCTCTCGACTGTCTGGTTTATAGCTATGCTGCTTCTCGCTACGTTCTTTCAAAAATGTCATGGGATAAACTCATTGCAATGAAAGACAGCTTAAACCGTGTTGTCGAAGAATCCGTAGAAGCTCCTAAAACGCAATCTGACGAGCAAATCGAAGAAACTAAGCCAATCACACGACCACAACGTCAAAACATCGCCAGACGCCCAAATAGAGGCCGTAGCTGGGTAACATCGTTCTAATAACTCGCCGTCCTTCGGGGCGGCTTACTCCTAAATATTGTTAATCCAATAACAATTAAATAAGGGGTAATTATGAGTTTAGAACTAATTCCCTTAGTAATTCGTAAAGGCGAAAAAGTCACGCTGGCGAATGAAGAGGGTGTAACAATTCAGGTAGGAAATAGTAAAGGTATCATTTATCAGGTTGATGATACTCCGGCTAATCATGAGATTAAAACTCTCTCGTTCGAGATAGGTAAATATACCATCGTAATAACTTTGGAAGAAGAACTGGTATCAATGCAGGAATTAACTGTATTGCCAGTCTTTGCCAAACAATCCAAAAAAGAATATCTGCGGGAAACTATCGCCTTAATCGAGCAAGTTATTTTCGCCCGTTTATCTGGGGACGAAGCCGCATTATCTGCAATGACAATAAAAGGGAACTCATTCGCCTATGAGTCATTGGGTGTTCTCCAGCAATTGAAGACTGATTATGAACGTCAGTTATCTAAATTAATTCAAGCCGAACGACGTAAGCAGGGAATTAGCCCGATTAAAAATATCAAATTACGTCTTACGCGATAAGGGGTAAATCATGTTTAATCTTTTTCGACGCAAAAAGGCGGTAGAAACTCCAGTTAAAACTAATCACCGCCAGCAACAACAAAAAATCTTTATCGACAAACAAGTAGAAAAATTCCAGAAAGATTTGTCTAAGCGTTCTTTGGGCTTAGTCGGTGATCGCATTGATGGACAGCTTCAACAAGACACCATTACAGGAACCTTCAATAAGGCTCTCAAATCGAACGGTAAGCGCCTTTATGATCAGGGTCGTACTCTGGCTATAAACAATGCTGTAGGTAAGCGATACAAGCAGTATATCGTTGACCAAGTTGTTGGTACGGGGCTTGATCCGAAACCATCAATCGTTAAATCAAATGGCAAACTTGACACCGCACTGAATAAGCAGATCGAGAATGCTTTCTGGAAGTGGGCGCAGAGTGCTAAACGCTTCTCTCGCAACGGTCGCTTTAACTTCCGTGAAATGCTGGCAATGGCAGAATCTGAACGTGTTCAGGGTGGAGAATGCTTCATCGTTTTAACCAAAGAGAACAATGAGTTACAAGTTTCTATTCTGTCTGCTGATAGGTGCGACTGGTCGCTTAGTCGTGAAATAAGCAAAGAACGTGCGATCTATCAGGGGATTGAGTATGACGTAGACACAATGCGCCCTGTAGCATACTGGTTTAGAAAAATCAATCTACTGACTCAGACCTACACTGGCGAAAATTATCGCGTAGATGCTTCTCAGGTGTGCCACTACTACCAGCCACTGTGCGCGGAAAGTTTACGTGGTGTGACTGACTTCCTGCCAGTGATTAAGGATATTGCGCATCAAGAAGCGTTCCGCGAAACCGCGATCGTCCAGAAACGTATTGCGGCTAGTTCTATGGGCTTTATTGAACGTCCTAAAGATTCCGGTGACGATTTTGATACTGGTGAAGAGGATGAACAATATCAAGCGCCGGAAGTAGTACAGGACTTTGCACCGGGTACTATTCAGGAATTGCCGGAAGGGGCAACAATCAAGAGCATTCAATCATCGCAAAATGGCGATGACTTTAACAGCTTCAATGATGCGATGTTCACTAGCGTATCAATGGGCTTAGGCGTGTTCAAACAGGGCTTAACAGGAGATTGTTCACAGATCAACTACTCAGCCGCACGTTTTGGTGAATTAACTCAGCGTAACCGCATTAAAGCACTGCAAAACAAATTAATTGAAACAGTGGTATTGCCAATTTTTGAAGCGTATCTACGCCATTATTCCGCGCGTGGTATTGTTCCGATTCGTATTACTGCAATTCCTCATATTATCGATAACACTACTATTATTCGTCCGCGTTTTGAATCCGTCGATCCTATTAAAGACGTAAACGCCGAGATTGCTTTAATTCAAAATGGTCTTAAATCACGTACTGCTGTTATTCTTGAACGTGGTGATGATCCTGAAAAAGTATTCTCAGAGATTCAAGCCGAAAAGAGCGCACTAAATATTATCGTTAATGGCGAGGGTGAAGAAAAAAATTCCCCAGCCGATCCCCAATAACCAACGGGGGCGCAATGCCCCCAATTAATTAAAGGTGATTAAATGCTTAAATTTCGCCGCGATCTTAACGGTTACGGTGGAGTTATTAACGAAGGGCATAACGATCAATACGAATTTGAAATTGCTTTCTCCAGTGAACAGCCTTACCAGCGCCAATTCTGGGATGAGCAAAATCAAGAGATGGTGGTATTAGATGAAATTCTGTTACATACACCGGAAGCGGTTGATCTGTCTCGCCTGAATAATAACGCTCCGTTGCTGTTCAATCATAATTTCGATAATCACATTGGTGTTGTCTGTAACGCTCGAATCGATGCGGATAAAGTAGGCCGTGCTACTGTTAAATTCTCTAAGCATGGTACTTTGGCTAATGATATTCGTAATAAAGTCATTGAAGGTACGATGGAAAAAATTTCTGTCGGTTATGACATTAAAGAATATCACATCGATTACGCTAAAGGACAATTGATTGTTACTAAGTGGATTCCTCATGAGATTTCATGGGTGTCTGTGCCCGCAGACGATTCTGTCGGTCTAAATCGCTCTCTAAATACTATCACAGTTAATTTGGAGGCTAAACGCGATATGACTAAAGAACAAATCGAACAAGTTAAAGACGAAGAAAAAGAAGTCGCTCAGGTTGAAGAAACTCCGGTAGAAGAAAATAAAGAACCGGAAGTAGAAGAAACTCAAGAGCGCCAAGTTGAAGAGAATGAAGAAAATGAAAATCTCGAAGACGGAAAAGACGCTGAACATTCTGAAAGTTCTGATGATGATCGTGGAACTGTTCGGGAAGAAGAAGAAATGACAGAAGAACGTGAAGCTGCTCCGGTTGAAGAAGAAAAAATTGAAGTGGCTGAACGTTCCGAAGAAGACGAATTAGAAATTCGCGAAATTGCACGCGAACTAAATATTGACGACGAAGAATTAAAACGCGCATTGGCAGTTAAAGATATGACGCCGGAAGCATTCCGCACTAAGGCACTAAATAACATTACCAATGCTCAACGTAATAACGAACAAATTAAGGACTCTAAAATGGAAAAAACTTTTGACCTGAACAACGTAATTCGCTCTCTGGTAGATGGTGAAGCTCTGGGTGCTAACGAAGCCGAGTTTTCTGCAATGGCTGCTACTGCAACTATGCAGCGTGGTCGTGCTGCTCGTGGTGGCTCTGTATTCGTTCCGGCTGCTGCTATGCGTGCTGCTGCTGCTGGTAACACCAAAGCCGATCTGACTGCTATCACCGACGAAAAACTGATGACTGAATCCTACATCGAAATGCTGATGCCGGAATCTGTTCTGGGTCGTCTGGGTGTGACTGTTTATAGTGGCTTGACTTCTCCGACTGCTATTCCAAAAATGACTAAATCCAGCGTTGATGCTTTCGGCTTCGTTGATGAAAACGGTGCTGCGCCGGAAAGCAAAGCTGAATTTGCGAACGTGAAACTGTCTCCTAAGACTTTCGCTGGTGGCAACCCGATTAGCCGTCAGTCTCTGAAAACCGTTCCGGGTATCGCTACCCTGATCACTGACCACATTAACAAAGCTGTTCGTATCAAACTGGAACAACTGATTCTGTCTGACAAAGAAAATGCTCGTGGTCCGGCTGGTCTGGTTAAGCAACTGGTAGACGCTAGCCGCGTTGAGAAGAAAGCTGCTTTCTCTTACAAAGATTTCCTGAAAGAAATTGCTAAACTGACCGACGCTGGCGTTCCTGCTCAGGCGATCAAGTTTGCGATGAGCGGTGCAACTGCTGCCGAACTGGAATCTACCCTGAAAGATAACGGCGTTTCCGGTTATATCATCGAAAACGGCAAACTGGCTGGTTACGAAGTAGTTACTTCTGGTGTTATTCCGGCAGATCACATCGTTCTGGGTGACTTCTCCGGCATCACTATCGGTGAGTGGGGCGGTCTGGAATTGGATATGGACGACACTACCTACCGTGCACAGTCTGCTATCGTTCCGCGTATCTGGGTAGATCTGGATTATGTTGTTACTCAGCCGGAAGCTCTGAAAGTTCTTCAGATTGGCGCTGAATGAAATAACGAAGAATTGCCGGAAGAAATTCCGGTAGTTACGGTGAAAGCCACAGCTAAAAAGGCGGGTCGCCCGCCGAAAGCAAAATAATAATTAGCCCTGCCTAACGGTGGGGCTTTTTTGTATGTAAATACTCCATAAAAGGGGGTGACTATGTTCAAATTATCAGAATCACAATTAAATCGAATGTTTAAGAGTGCTCCTGTTTTTGTGGTGGAAGGTGGTAAATCAATTCGTGCTTACCATGAAATTACTACTACCGACGAACAAGGGGTAATGACAGAAACAGAATTCTTATTCTGTCGTGAGGGAGATTTAAAGCAAGGTGATATTGTCATTGTAGAAAGTCAGCGTTTCAAAGTTCAATACATTAAGCGCAATGGTGATAATACCACTGATTGCTTTATCACTTTAGCAGGGGGTGCTCATGCTCGCTACCGTTAATAATATGCCACGTCTTAAGATTAAACGTGCTTTACAGGATATTATCGAACAAGATCTAGGTCTGGCTTTAAACGTAGAACAAACTCAAACTGGTTTTAGCGATGACGTGGTGTGTTGGATTACCGGAATGAATGAGACTTACACTAGGGTCCGTGGTGGTAATGCAATGCAAGCTGAATGCGTTATCGAAATGCAATTATATTCTCAGATTCATGAAACGAAAATTCATGAGGGTATTTGCCAGATAATCCAGATTCAGCCAGATAACCCACGTTTTAAAGATTTGGGCTTCTCCATTTCAGATATAACTCCAGTCGCTTCTAATACCGATTATGACGATGATTCTAGTGATGGGGGTATCGTTGGGACACTTAGTCTTAAATTTTCTTATCTAGCGCGTTTTTAAGGGGTAATAATGAATATTACACATGATAACTTAGATATTTTTACGGGGTCGCATGTTGAAGTGTCGATCTCTAACCAGCTAGACAATCAGGTCGACTTTTTCGATCCTAGCTTTAGTGGTATGGAGAACATCGCAGCCTTTCCTACGCTGACAGAATCAACCGAGATCGAGACTTACGAAGAGTATGATCATGATGCGACTGGTAAGCTGGCTGGCTATCGCAAACTTGAACCGACTACGCTCACAGTAAACCGTGTTCTTGACGACGAACATCAAGCAATGTTGATGAAAGCCGTAGAGGATAAAACACCTTTGCGCTTTAGAATGTTCTATGTTGTGAACTCTGGCTATAGTGCTGCTAACACTGGTTACTATGTCATTTATGATGCTTATGTCACTAGCCATAAAACTCGTGGCGGTGATAACAAAGCTGTAACTATGGAATTCAAACTAGAACCAGATGGCGGGATTCTTGCAAGGGGTATTGCAACCGAAGGCCGGATCTTGCGTCAGGGTGATTTTGGTCTGGGCGCTGGTGTAAATCCTTTCACCGGACCTATTGATAGTGAATCTCTGACAGGAAACCGCTTCGTAACCTACAAAGGAACGGCTAGCACTAACCCTTATGGTGCTGATACATCGTTAATTCATCTTCAAGCTAATGAGCATGGCGCATGGCAATTAACGTGTAATACTTCCGGTGCTCCACGTTTGCGGGTACGAAATATTCAGGACAACGGAAAATCGGAATGGATTAAAGTCTATACAACAAATGAGAAGCCAACGCCAGCCGAAATTAATGCGGTTGCTAAGACTGATAGAATCGACTTCGGGGAATACTGATCACTTCTCTAAATAAAACATGACGCGGGGAGGTTAACGCCTCCCTTATTCCTGTTTTATGTGAGGTGATTAGATGCAATCAATCCAATTTAAACGCACACAGACGGCTGGTAAAAAGCCAACGCCGGAACAATTACAGGTCGGTGAAATCGCTATTCAGATGGCAGACCATGTAATTTATACCAAAGATAAAAATAACGCAGTAGTTCAAGTAAGTGTTTCTCCTGAAAGTCATAATGCTTTAAACACAAAAGTAGACAATAACAAGAAAACTACTGATTCTACTATCGCGGCAAATAAAACCGAAGCTGCTAACGCTCTGGCTACCGCTAAATCTGAACTGAATAACACCATTACCACTAAAGACACCGCAACCAATAAGCGCATTGATGCTACTAACACCACTGTTAGTAACTTAACCCAGACAGTCACGGCAAATAAAACCGACGCTGACACCAAGATCAATAACCTTACGGGGACAGTTTCGGCAAACAAATCAGCTATTGAAACTACCGTAGCTAATAACAAACGAGATGCGGACAACAAAATCACAGCTTTAACCACTACGGTTACTGACAATAACACCGCAATTAATAGCCGAGTTGATACCACTAACACTAACGTTAGCAACTTAACTAAGACTGTTACCGCTAACAAGTCTGATGCTGATAGCAAGATCTCTAGCTTAACTAGCACGGTTGCGTCCAACAAATCGGCTATTGAAACCACGGTAGCAAATAACAAGAAAGACGCTGATACTAAAATCAGTAACCTTACTGGCACTGTTAATAGCAACCACACCGCAATTAACAACAAGGTAGACCAAAATAAATCTGCCACCGATGCAGCGATTGCCGCAGCTAACCAGCGAATTGATGGTATTGAAGGTAGCAACGATGCAATTTACATCAAGAAGAATACCAATACCTATCATCACGGGTATCTGTTAACCAAAACAGCTAACTACTTTGATGATGCTGGCGCACGTAACCTTGATTATTTTGGTGCGTTTCGTCCGAATAATGCCGAAGGATGGGGTAACTTGATCCTGAACATTCCTCATTCTGGCGGTAAAGCTCACGGTCGCGGTTTTGAGTTCCATTATGGGTCTAGCTCATCTCAGGTTAAAACCTATGGCTTTGATAAAGATGGTAATAAGCGATTCAGTTACCGCATGTATCACGAAGGGGATAAGCCGACTCCCGATGAATTGGGTGTGTATAGCAAGGCCGCAGTAGACCAGATGTTCATTAAGAACGTTAAAATGTCTGTTCCTGCTGGTGATGCTTCTCGTGGTTATTTCAAGATTGCAACCGCCACGATCCCACAGAATGGTCGAATGGTAATGCTTCGTATCTTCGGTGGTAACGGCTATAACGTTAACTCCTATGATCAGGTTGATTTTGTAGAAATTGTTATCCGTTCCGGTAACAATAACCCGAAAGGCGTTAGTATTGCGGCTTATCGTCGAAATGCTAAAAATATTCATCAAGTATTTGCGGTTAACACTTCCGGTGATAACTACGATATCTACGTTAACTACGGTCGTTATACTGATAACGTTATTGTCGAATATGGTAAAACTAACGATGTTACACTGACGGTACATGACGTTCCTGAAATAACTCTCGTTAAGCCGTCCACTGGTGTTACTGATGGTAAAGTAATTACCATGTTTAACACAGAGAACAAAGCCGGAACTATTCGTTTTGATGATAATACACAGGGAACTTACGATATTATCAGTTTGTGTAATGATACTGGTGATGGTAAAAAATATCTTCGTCAGTTCCGTAGTAAATCAGGTCATACTATTTGGCATGAAACTGTTCAGGGTAGCATGTACCGCCTAGCTACTGGCACTACTGACTCAAACGAAGTTCTTAAAATTACCGACCGCACGCTGCAAACTGGTCGTGCTGTTCTTGATGGTGGTAATATTCGTTTAGAACGCCAGACAGGGAATAGTAACCTTGTTGAATATTGGGATCGTCGTAACGGTGCTAACGTTCGTCAATCATGGTTTGGTTTTGGTAATGCCGACACTAACGCATTCCAGATCTATAGTGATGCTGGTAAAAACAACTTTGCGTTAGAACAAAGCGGTCAGATCTCTCTTAATGTTGGTGCAACAAAAATTGTCCATACCAACGGGCAATATATTTCAACTAACGCTGATGCATATCGTATGATTTACGGTAATTACGGTGCATTCTGGCGAAATGATGGTGTTAAAACCTATCTTCTGTCTACTGCCGAAAATGATAAATGGGGTAGCTGGACTGGAAACCGTCCATTCATTTATGAATTTAGTTCCGGTAACGTTAATTTAGGTGGTGATTCCAATAAATCCGCATTGACCTTAGAAGGTGCAAGCAAAGCAGCTAGATTTGGTGGACATGTTTATACTGGCGGTAACTTATATAATACTGGACAGCATATAACGATGGAAGCCGGACTTGCTGGACAATCCCGCGATTTTATTCGCTTTAACCATTGGGGTGATAGCAGTAACGGTCGTGATAACGTCCTGTATGTGGAAGATAGCAAAGGACGTCATTTCAGCACCGAGCGTAATATGGCTACTGGTGGATTGAAAGCAAACTTCTTAGGAGACTTTGAAGTTGGTGGTAAATTGACATGGGGTAAAGGTACAGCACAATCCTCGTTTAACTGTCGTGTTTGGGGTAATGCTGATCGTAAACAGGTTTTAGAGTGGGCTGATGAAAGCGGTTGGCACTTCTATACACAGCGTGCAGGTGGTCCAGGAACTACAGCGATTCAGTTTAGTGTAAATGGACAAATCAACGCACAAAACTTGAACGTTTCTGGTAAGGTTACTACCCCGCAAATTAGCGCATTTGGTGTAAACGTTGCTAATGGATTAGGTGGCAACTCAATTGTTTTGGGTGATAGTGATACTGGCTTTAAGCAAAACGGCGACGGTATTTTAGATGTATATGCTAACAATGTGGCAGTAATGCGTTTTACTTCCGGTGCAATCACCGCAAACAAAGCAGTAAACGTAACTGGTCGAGTTACACCAACTGATTACGGTAACTTTGACGGTCGTTATATCAAAAAGACGAAAGGTTGTACTAAAATCTGGTCCGGTACTCTCCCTGGTAATACCCAGACCGGAGGTTTACCACAAGATCTCCGCTTCCGTAATGTGTGGATTCTTGACGCCGCAGGATTTAACCATTTTATCCGTTTTGCCAATGACGGGAACTATTACCTGGCTGGTAACGGTGGATGGATTAAAATCCAACTTCACTCTAGCGGTAAAATCTTTAAGAACATTCAAGATTCTAACTTCGTTCCGCGTGAAATCTGGGTAGAAAACGAATAATAACATCAACTAAATAATAAAAGTCGGGGGACTAGTTCCCCCGTTATAACAAATTCAATTAAGGGGTAATTATATGTCTCAACAATTCAAAGATATTTTTACTGGTGGTCTGGTAAGTCTGTTCTATCACGCTGATACCACTAATACCGATCTTGCTGATGAAGCATACGAAGAAATTAAAGAGTGCGCTGGTTTTCCTGAATATTCTTTGTCTCGCGGGACGGTAGAAGTTAAGAGCTATTCTTCTCAGTATAACCGTAAGCTGGTTGGTAAACTGAACGTTGAAGATCTGACTCTGACCGTTAACTATATCCCAGGTGATGCGGTACACGAGAAGCTCGCAAAAGCTGCCGAAGACGGCACTCGCTGCCAAATCAAAGTAGAATATTATGTGGACGCTGGCAAACAGACTGGTATTCGTATCGCTTACAACGGCTTTATTTCTAAAGTTGCTATGAACGGTGGCGATGAAGAAGTGGTAACTAAAGAGTTTACCTTTGCTGTTGATGGTGCTCCGCTGAAACAGGAAGTGTTTACCACTGGCGGTTGAACTAACGAAGAACTTCATTTACCAGAACCTGAACCGCTACCAGAACATGAAGCTGTAGTGATTCCAGAAGTAGAAGAAGTTACGGCGAAAGCCACAGCAAAACGAGGCCGCAAGACCAAATAATTTTTAAGCCATCCTTCGGGGTGGCTTTTTTGTTTCCAATTCTAAATAAACATATCTAATTAACTTAAGAGGAAACAAGAATGAATATTAATGAAATGCTGAAAGCTCTTTCCCCGAAACGCGAATCTCTAACCATCGGTGGATTTACTTTCTATGCTCGCCCTATGTCAGTAAAAGAATTTAACGAACATGTTTTCAATACTGATAAAGAAGACCGTGATGAACGTTCTATTCTTCGTTGTATTGAAGATGAAGACGGTAAGCCGGTATTTGAATCTATGGAACAAGTTAAAGCACTGTATACTAACGTCCGCAGTGAATTAATCGGCTTAGTTGCTCAAGCGTCCTTGATGCAAGATCCGGCAGTAATTGAAAGCGAGGTAAAGTAAACCCGCTTCTGAATTTCTATTTTCGGCAAATGATGCGATCGGGGCTTAGTAAAGATGAAATGGATAATATGCCAATCACTTTGTTTTGGAAATTATACATTTTCGACACCTACTTAGAACCACAAAGCCCCGCGTTTCAAGATATGCAGAATGCAATGTTGCAATATTCCATGTATATGACATCGCAAGGAATGACACGCGAAACTGCAAAGAAACTCAAGCCTAGCCAATTCCAATTAATTAGAGAAGAAAAACTCTTTAAAACTAAAGAAGAACTGGAAGAAATTGCACGCAAGAAAGAAGAAGAACGCAACGCTGCAATATTGAACATGTTCGATCCATCTTTGCTTGAGAAACTCAGAAGCGCACATACGGGGTAATTTATGACAAAACATGTAGTAACAATGGAAGGGGATAATAGTGGCTTAAGGAAAAGCACAAATCAGGCTATTGACATGCTTGATAACCTTGCGGATAAGGCATCAAAACTTGATTTTTCTGGTGGGTTATCAAGTTTAGGTAGCTCGCTTAGGGGTTTGGGTGGGTCTGCTAGTCTTGCCGTTGGTGGTGTTCTAGGTGTCACAGGGGCAATGGTTGGACTGATTAAAGTCGGTGCTGATTACGTTAAACAGTATTCAGAAGTATCTAAGGCGACCGGACTCTCGATTGAATCCCTTCAAAGACTGGAAAAGGAATTTTCTGGTACTGGCCTAACCGTTGAAAAATTCGGTGATATCAACAAAGACACCTTAGATAAAATGGGTGATGCGTGGGCTAACGGTGGTGGTATTGCCGATGACTTAGAATCGGTTGGACTCAAGTTAGAAAACTATGCTCACTTCATGACAGATCCGCAAGGTGGTATGAAAGCGGCGATCCAAGTGTTCTATGACATGAAGAAAGCCGGAAAATCAATGGCTGAAATCAAATTCATGATGGAATCTTTAGCCAGTGATTCAAGTCATATGACCAGCCAGCTTGAGAAATATAATAATGCTCAAGAAGCGATGACCGCTATCCAGAATCAATCTGTTAAAGTCACCGAAGAAAACGCAAAGAAATTTGATAAGTTTTCTCAGAATATCGATAAGCTAGAAAATAACATGAAAGGCGCAGCCATGACCATCTCTGGTCCTTTGGTTGATAGCTTAAACTGGTTATTTGATTGGTTTAATATTGATTGGGAAAAGAGTTCTCTATTCAAGGCATTAGACCGACTGAATAAAGAAGGTGCAACCGCTACGGGTGGTATTCTTAACGCCAACCATAAAGACGCTCAAAAGATTATTGACAAGTACAATAAAGAAAAGCGTTGGAATAATCTAGCAGATTGGGAAAAGGCCGCGATCCGTGGTGCTGGTGTCGATCCTCGTACTGCTGGCTTTGATGTGGAAGGATTTAAGAAACGTTTTGGTGGGTCTTATAAAACTTCAAGTGGTGCTCTGATTGTCGTAGATGCAGGTGAACATCTGACACGCAAGGCAGATCCTAACACTGATTTAACTCTACCAAATAAACCAGTAAGACCAGAATCATTGGGTAAGTCTGGTAAAGAAAAGAAAGAAGAGGAAAAAGCCAAGAAGAAAGCGGAAGAGAAAGCTAAAAAGGCTAAGGAAGCCGCAGAAAAAGCACAGAAAGAACGTGAGGATGCAATCAAGCGTCTGAATGCACTTGATGTTAAATTGCAAGGGCAGGTCGCCGCTTCTATTGCTTCTCAAAACAAGCAGTTAGAATCCAGCTTGAAAGATTTGGACACTGCTTTAGATCTGGGCTTAATCTCTCAGCAAGACGCAGCCGCGAAACGCCAATCCTTAATCGATCAGAATACTGAAAACGTATACAAGATGATTTTAGGTGCTGATCCGGTTGATGCTTTGAATGCCTTAACACAATTGCAACAAATCAGGGACAACGAGTTAGAAAGCCATAAACGGTTACTTGATGGCAAGGCTATCTCCTACGAAGAATATATGCGTCGTGTGAATGATACCGAACAAAGTTATTCACAGATTGAAGATTCTTTGCATGGAATGGATGGTTTTAAAACCAATCAGTTGACCAATAGCTTAGACTATCAAGACTCAAATAACCCGTTTGCTAAATTTAATGCAATCGATAAAGAGAAATCGGAAGCGGAACAAGATTATAAGACCGATAAACTCAAGATTGATGGGATCACCGATCCGGCTAAACGGATGGCTGCATTAGAAAAACTCAATGAAAACCATCAAAAACGAATGGCTGCAATTGAGAAGAAATATGCTGATGCTCGACAGTCAATAGCTGATGATATGTATGGCGGTTTTGCTGCTGCAATGACTCTCTTCGGGCAGGAAAACACTAAAGCTATGCAGATGGCTTTCACTGCTCATAAAGCATTCTCCATTGGACAAGCGACGGTGAACATGTGGACGGCTGCTACCGATGCATGGAACGATCCGACCAACGTAACCACAGGTCAAAAAATCGCTGCTGCTGCATTGGCTGTTTCTCAGAACATGGGGAACATCGCAAACATCAAGTCTACTAACGTTAGCGGTATGGCTCACGATGGTATTGATAACATCCCTCGTGAGGGTACATGGCTGCTTGATAAGGGTGAACGAGTAGTTGATCAGCGTACTAACGGTGATTTGAAAGACTTCTTATCTGCTCAAAAATCAGGCGGTGGCAACTCTCAGCCGATTGAAGTTAATGCGCCTTTGAACATTAACGGCAACGTTAATAGCTCAGACAAGATGGTCATGGATGCTATCAAACGTCACGCTAAATTAGTTGCTCAGGCGGTAGAAGACGCACAGCGCCGTAAGATGTAATTAAAAGCCCCCCATAGTCATAAATAATCATAAAACTATGGGGGCTTTTCTATGTTCAAATCAAAGAATATTAAAATCACAGATTTTACTCTTAAATCAAAACAACCTTTCTTCAAGGCGCAATCTATCTCCGGTAAGTTCCAGCGTCGCTTTACTGGCATCCATTTTTACGAAGCAGAATTTACCGCGAATTACATGGCTCAGGATATTAACGAAGTAAAAGAATTTGTAGCAAAACACCTTTTTGGTCGTCCTTTCAGTGTGCCATTGTCTTACTTTTCAAAATATACAGGTGATGTACGCCAGATGGTTACGTCTGCTACTGGTACTGCTCGCGGTGGTCGTAAGGTAAGACTCTCCAACTTCACAGGAACACTGAAAGCAGGAACTATCATCCAGTTTGAGAACCACAAGAAAATCTACACGATCACCGAAGACGTGAAATCAGGTGGCGAAATGAAACTCTTCCCTAACTTGCGGCAGAACGTCCTAGCGGGTGAGGTGATCAAGTATCAGAACGTAGAAGGTGAATTTGTTCTCAAAACTGAAAATATCGATTGGAAGATCGCCCAGATCGGTAAGATGAAATTTGAATTAGTGGAGAATGTATAATGGCAACTATTCAGGAATCATTCAGTAAACTATGCACTAATCTGGACTTCATCGAGGTATACAACGACCAGACAGGGCAGAACGTTACCAGATTAACGCTACCGCAGCTTTTTTCCACTGGATCGATGTTTCATATTATCGAAGTAGTAACCGCGTCAGGGGACGTTCTACGGCTTACTGATGGTTATTTCGATTTGGACTATAACGGGTTTACGTATCTCGCAACGGGTGATTTTCTTCAAATCTCATCGAATACCGAAGAGAAGGAGATCAACAACAACGGGATCAACGTAACTGTTTCTAACGTTCGCGAAGAATACATTACCCTGATTCGAAACAAGCAATTCGATAAATCTGATGTGAAAATCGAGATGGTTTTCCTTAACCCCAACACGGGCAAGGTTGAAACTACTTACCCTGTTTTCCGTGGGGTAGTCGATTCCATCGGTATTAACATCGAACATGAAGATGATGAGTGTAAAAACGAATCAGAATTTCAGCTTAATAGTATCTGGGAAGTTCTAGATAAAAACGCTCGTAGTCATGCCTCCGATGGTATCCACCGTTCCTATGTTGGAAACGAGAACGATCTATTCTTCTCAAGGGCGGGTCGCTGGCAATCAGAAAGCAAGTGGCATTCATCGAAGAAATAATCCCTTCTCCCTAAGCCTAGTAAATAACAGCATGGAGGTATTCAACATGCTAAAAACTAGGCTTATCACCGATTACATCAATTCTTTAATAGGTCAGGAGTTCGTTCAGGGTGAGAATGATTGCAATCTAATTGCATGTAAGATCATCGATATTCTCGCTGGTACTGACCTATATAATTCTCTTTATAAAAAATATTCAACTAAAGAAGAAGGCTTGAAAATCTGCAAAGAATTAAGCGGGTATTCAAATATCCTTCAACCAATTAAGAAACATTTCAAATTAGTCACTGATGATTTACAGGACGGCGACTTACTGGTCACAGCCCACAAATTAGGAAACCGTAATTATTATTCCGTAGTTCCTCATTATTCCGGTTATGGCCTCGTTGAAGAAGATGGTATCTGGATGACCATTCCTGTTTCAGACATTGACTATGAACAAGTTTATAGATTCGGGGGTGAATAATGGGATTTGAAGTATTGGTAGGCGCGGTTATTGCTGGTGCTTCGGCTGGGATGGCGGCAGCCGCAACATTTTCGGTTATGACCGCAGTCGCTATCGGTATGGCTGCTGGTGCAATGACTTTGATCGCTTCCACTGTAGGCGCACCAAAAACACCGAAAGTACAAAGCCCAGATAATGCGGTGACACTAGGAACATCAAACGATCCTAAGACAGTATTACCCGTTCTTTTCGGTACTACCCGCACAGGTGCAATCTGCGTTTACAAAGCAATTTCTAAGCAAGAAAACAATAAGTTAGTGCAAATCTTCGCAATTGCCGAGGGTGAAATCGACCATTACAAAGCACTGTTTATCGATAACAAAAATGTTCTTGTTGGTAAGAACATGACGATCCGTGATGGTGTACTGGACAAAGGCAACATTAAAGAAGAATACCGGAAAGTTTTAGAAGTTGAGTTTCGCACGGGTAAGAATCCTAACACCGCTTTGTCACTGGCAAAACGTCATTTAGGATCAGACTGGAACGACAACTACAAAGGCAATGGTATTGCAACCATGTGTATTGTTTTACGCCGTGATGATAAATCTCTTGCTGCTGGTGTTGATATTCTCCAGCCTAATAGCCAAGTGGCAGTCGATGTTATGGGCTTAAAAATTCGTAACCTTGAAACCAATGCTATTGAGGCTAGCACTAACGGCGTGGATCAGATTTTCCACTACCTAACAAATGAAAAATATGGCTTATCCGTACCAATTGAAAACATTAACGTTGATTCATTCCTGAAAGTACGTAAACAAGTACGCCAGATGGATCTACATTCAAACGGTGCATGTGATCCGAACGCCAGCTTTAAAGAGAACTTGACTAATCTTATGCAGACTTTCGGCGGGGTGATGTTCGAATCCTTTGGACGTATTACGCTGAAACTGGATGCTCCTGATATTGTTAAGCATACATTCAATGAAGACAATATTATGATGGGGAAAGTATCACTGAAAACAGGTGGCACTAACGGTTATTTCAATACCATTAACGCGATGTATCAGGAACCATCAATCGACTATTCCGAGCAAATGCTACGTTATCCGGCTGATGCTGAAAACGATGCTACTATTCGTCAAGATGGTCGAATTATCGCTAAAGATATTGAATATCGTTTTGTTAAGTCTAAAGCCCAGATTGATAAACTTGCGAGTATTGAGCGAAATAAATCTCGTATCACTCAGGTTATCAGCTTTATGACTACTGACGCATTCACTGCCGAAGTTTGGGACGTTATCAGCGTAACCTATGATGAATTGAAGCTGAATAATTCCTTATGGCGTATTACTGCAATTGATCGCTCGATTGATTCTGGTATTGCTGGGATGATGACTATCACCGCCACAGAATATAATTCTCAGGTTTATACTGACCTGAACTATGCGGCTAACCCAGATAACCGTCCAAGTGGTTTACCGGATTCAATGACAGTACAGAAGCCTACTAATTTCAGGATTAAGGCAACTGGTGAAACAATCTATGGTAAGAACGTTACTTTAACATGGGATGCACCGGAAGATTTTAACCGCTACGGCTTCCAGATTGATTACCGTGTAAGTGGATCGCCTAACTGGATTAAGCTGGGACAGACTTCACAGCAAATTTTCAGTGTCAATGCACTGGCGAAAGATCGTTCTTATGATTACCGAGTTTGTGCTTTCGGTATCATCGCTCGATCCGATTGGGTAGAACTGATTAACCAGAATCCGACTGTTACCTATGAATTGCCGACTCCGGTTATTCGAATCAAAAATCAGGGTAGCACGCCAGGAACTTTCGAAGGTAATGATCTGATTATCGAATGGGAAAACCAGCAAGGCTTAGATGTTGAGATCAACGGTGAAACTAACAAGTTTAGTGACCTGTTTGAAGCATACATTATCAAGGTGACTAACAAGGCTGGTAAGTCTATTCAGTACCGTACCCGCGATCCTGAATCATGGACTTATACGCTTGATATGAACCAGTTTAACGGCCTTTCGCGTCAACTGACGGTAGAAGTATCGGCTAAGGGCTATAACAACTCAGAGAGCGCCCCAGCGCGTTTAGTGGCTATCAACCCACAACATAAGCCAATGAAAGGTTTTAGTGCGCGTGGTGGCTTTAATACTGCGTTTGTTAGCTGGGCGGATGACGTAGAACATGACTATGCAGGGTCAATCATCCAGTATGCAACCGATAACACTTTCTCCGATGCAAGGGCGGTAAGCACGAATAGTGTTAGCCATACTTCCTTTGATTTGGCTGATGGTGATTATTATCTCCGTGCGGCACATTACGATATTTTCGGGATGGATGATGCTGTTTGGTCTGAACCTTATTTCATGCCGATGAAGTCTACGATTAGCTGGGACGATCAGGACAAAGAAGCACTGGAAGACCTGATTGGTTTACAAGATCGCTTAGATGAAACTATCGCTGATGCTATTGCTCAAGCTGGCGCTAATGCTGATGCTAAGATTGATGCAATGCATAAGCAGATTACTACCGAAACGGGTAAAACTGTTCAAGCCTCAGCCGATACTCTCAAGAGTCTGATTACTTCCGGTGATCAAGCCAGTGCAACTAAGATTGATCAGGTTAAAGCTGAACTGAAAGGCGACATTAAATCGGAAGTTAGCGCATCCGCTACTACCCTGAAACAAGCTATTGCAACCAGTGAGGCAGCAAGCGCAAGTAAGATTGATCAAGTTCGGGTAGAAATGGATGGCAAGATTGCTGGTGTGAATCAGGAAGCAGATGTAAAAATCGATGCTTTGAAGGGAACCATTAACAGCAAATATAATCTGGCAGTTAATGCAGATGGTCGCGTGGCTGGTATTCACATGAGCGCAACCAACGATCCGGCACAACCGACGAGAATCATCTTTACGGCTGATAAAATCGCGGTAGCTCCACAAACTGGATCGGGTGTTTGTCCGTTTGGTATCGAAGGTAACAAGGTTTATCTCGATAATGCGATGATCCGTAATGCTGCAATTGGCACAGCCCAGATTAATGATGCGGCGATTACCACGGCTAAAATCGGCAATGCTGCAATTAACAGCGCGAAGATTCAGGACGGGGCAATCACTAACGCGAAGATCGTAAACGGTGCAATTGATAACGCTAAAATCGGTAACTATATCCAGTCTTCCAACTGGAACGGATCGACCGGATGGCATATCAACAAGAACGGGTCCGCTACGTTCATGAACGCTACCGTTAAAGGTAATATCACGGCTGATTCTGGTACTCTGAACAACGTCACGATTAACTCTAGCTGTGTTATTAAGGGTATGCTTGAAGCTACTCAGGTTAAGGGTGATTTCGTTAAGGTGATTGGACGTAAGTTCCCGCATCGTGACGCTGGCGTTGATAATGGTTATGCTGGCTATCCACAGGGTACGGTCACTGTTCGCGTTGAAGATGATCACAAGTTCGATCGTCAAATCGTTATTCCGGCAATTAGTTTTGGTGGATTGCGAGCGCGTGAAGGGTCGAACAATAATACCTATTACGACACCTGTCGCCTTATTGTTCGTAAGAATGGGTCAGAGTTGTATAATAGGGCGTATGGCGGTAATACTGGTCTTTACTCAGGTGTTATTGATATGCCAGCGGGTAAAGGTGCTGTGACCTTGACCTTTGAAGTGCAATCAAGCGCAATCAACAACTGGACGCCTAGCACATGGATCAGTGATTTAACAGTAATGGTAACTAAAAAAGCCACTACTGGTATTACTGTTTCTTAAAAATTTAATTTTAATAATTAATCCCGCTTAATTCTTTTGAGTTAGGCGGGATTATTTTTATCTAAATAATTTTGCCATTAAACTATATAAAAATATCGGGGGCGTAATGACTGAAATTATATATGGCGGTATCGGTGTTATCGCCTTAATTTGTGGTGGATTATGGAGACTTCACCGAAATCAATTAGCCACAGAAAATAGATTGTCGAAATTAGAATCCAGCGACGCATTGTTAAACCAGAAGTTTGAGACGATGCAAAGTAACCATGACCAGATCGCCGAGAGAGTTTATCGCATGGAACAAACCCTTCACGGTATAGAAAAGAAAGTGGTTGCGATGGACGCTAAATTTGACCAAGTTCTAGACATACTCAAACAAAAATAATAATAAAAGGGGTGAATATATGAAGAATAAACTTAAGAAATATTTTGGTTATCTCTTGATTGTCGCCCTCACTTATAACGTAGCAATTAGACCTCTGCTAACGTCCTTTGGGCTTGAACTCCCGGCTATGACCGTGGATGAACAATTGCTAAGGACACTGGCGGGGGTCTTTTCGTTATTAGGGGGCTAACATGGCAACCAGTACCAATAAACGAAACGCTCTAAGGACTAAGAAAGCGTTGAGGCAATGGTCTGAAAAGGCAACCGATACATTCGAAAGGGCGATAGGGGAAGGGGCGATCTTTGCTTCCAGAGCACTCCAGAAGAAGATAAACAAGAATGTTGATAGACCTACTCGCTGGACTCAACAAGCTGTAGGTAATACCAACTATAAGAACCGATCAGGGACCAGACACCAAATCTTCATCAAGGGCGCAAGGGATAAGGACAAGAAGATCGGCAGTCAGGATGACTATCTGAAACACTATTTCGATGGTGGCAAAATCAATAAGCTAGTGCCAATCGCCAACGGTAAGGTCTTAGACTCCCACGGGAACATTAAGGCCATCAAAGGCGGTAAGATGATGCGTAACATCGAAAATGGCAACTTCATCAAGGTAGAGAACCAGGAAGGGACTTTTATCATGAAGAAGTACAAGCCTAAGAAATCCCGAACCAAACGCGCTAAGAATGGATCGTCGGTGGCAAAACGTCGCTTAGAGAAACGCATCCAGAAACAGAGTAAGCGAATTGTTGCCGTTAAGTCGGATAAAATTTCTACTCGTTATTCGACGCTAGGATCGTGGGAAAGCAACGAGGAAATGATGCTTAAGAACATTAATAAGCACATTAAATCGCGCATGAGATACGTTTAATCCATAAATACCCTCATAGAATCTTATGGGGGTATAACATGGCTAAAAATATTTTCACTGAATTTCCTACTTATCCGGTCGACCAGCTTTCCGGTATTTTTATTAATGGCATTAGCCCAGAATCCATGACACATGATTTTGAGGCGAAGAGAGTTAAACATAAACAATATAAAGAATGTATCCGCGATCATGAAAAAGGGACCGTGTTTTGTGTCGCTACATTGGCTAAACGTCCTAAATATCGTTTTCGTGTAGGGCAAGAAGTCGATGTAGTTAATCCTTATAGCTTTAACTGTCTGGGTGATGCACGCGCGGTGTGTGTAGGCACTGCTCCTTATTATATCAAGGGTATGCGCTTTATTGGTTATATCTTCGAAATGATCTAAGGGGGTAATATGTTAAGCAAACATTTTTCTCGCAAGGAATTTAAATGTAAATGCGGAAAATGTGATTATGATACAATCGACGCTGAATTACTGGTAATTCTTGAGGATGTACGAGAGCACTTCGGGAAACCAGTAATTATTAACAGTGGGAACCGTTGTCCGACTCATAACAAGAATGTAGGCGGTGCAACCAACAGCTATCACGTTCGAGGCCGTGCGGCTGACATTGTGATCAAGGGTGTCTCCCCTGATATTGTCCATGCTTATCTTGATGGGAAATATCCTACTCAATACGGCTTAGGCAAATATAAAACCTTTACGCATATTGATAGCAGGTCGAAAAAATCTCGATGGAATGGCTGATCATCAATTCACATATAACAAAAAAAGCGCCTCACAAGGGCGCTTTTATTTTATCTGGCACAAATTGATGATAGAAAAATCGTCTTCCGGCTCGTTCTCCGCTTCCAGTTGCTTGCGTCGTCCGGCGATGGCATCACGGATCGAAATATCATCAGCAGGTTTCAATTCTGTTTCTTTCTTGCGCTTCTCATAATATGCCTCAAGTTCATTTAATCCCTCGATAGTATTACAAGAATAAATCTTACTCATGAAACCGTCGATCGCGGCCTCAACCAAAAAACGTTTAAAGCTAATCATTTTTTTAATCTCCGTAGAATAAAGGGGCATTAAAGCCCCTATTTATTAAATCTCGATTGTTTTCGTGGCATATTCGAAGCGATCTGATATGTAAGTATTGATTCTCTGGAGGCCATGAGTTAAAGCATAATTCTTGCGTGTATATTTTCCTTTCTTGTCTTTCGAACAAATCACATCTATCAAATCCCATACAACAGCAATTGCCTTACTACCATGTTTCCTAAGAGCACGTCCTATTGATTGCCGGACAATGGTCGATTCTTTCACCGGATGACCAAAAATAACATGATGAAGATTCTTAATTGAAACGCCAGTAGAGAAAACACCATAGCTAGCAACTACAATCAATCCTTTCTCATTTTCAGCCATTTTCTTTAAGGCATCGCGTTCGGCGGTGGTAATCTCACTGGAAACGTAATAAACCTTATCGTAAACGCGCTGTAATGCATTATAAAGCATTTTTCCATGCTTAGAGTACCGGAACATCAAAAATACGTTTTCTTGCTTCCTGGCGAGTTTTAAGGCCAAATTACAAGCCAGTTTATTCCTTACCTTATGAGCATTGATGAATTTAATCTCTTCCTGATAATCTTTGCCCCGCATTGCTTTACATTCTTCATCTTTGTACTTAAGGAAGAGAGCATTAATTTTAAGCTGGGTAACTTGTCCGTCATCCATCAATTGCTTGATTGCTACTATCTTCTGAATATCACCGAACAACCCGACATACTGCATGAGATGGCACTTTGATTCTTTCGGGGAACCAGTCATACCAATCTTGAATTGACAGTGATTCATTCCGTTGATGATATTGGTGATATTCTTTGCACTAGCGCGATGTGATTCATCAACTATCAACATTCCATATTGTCGGAACCATTCAGGAGGCATCTTGCAAGCTGATTGCCAGGTTGAAACAGTGATTAACCTGTCTCCCGGATGTTTCCCGCTACCACTCATCATTGTATGGATTGCTTCATAAGGGAATAGCCTATAATCGACAAAATCATCCCTCATTTGAACCACCAGCGATGTAGTCGGGACAATGATTAGAATCTTTCCGGTGTAGTTCTCTAAGTACCAACGAGACAGCATACAAGCAATCAATGACTTTCCGGCACTGGTAGGAAGAACCAGCATTCTACGGCGATTATGGATACCCTGAAATACTGCCTCCCTTTGATACCAGTAAGGATTGATTTTATTGCTACCGGAATACACTTCTAAAGAGTCAATCCATGAATCAATTGATTCTTTGGTTACATCTTCCTTCTCAAGCAATCTGGGGTCTACCCATACGCTATAGCCCATGTTTTTAGCGAAGATACCTAATGTTTTCAATAATCCGATTGGCAAGGTATTTTCATGCGTAAACAGTCTTATCTTTCCATCCCAGCCGGAATACTTGTAACGGGGGCTAAATCTAGCCCCTTCAACCTCAAACGAGAAATAATCTCTTAATTCCATTCCGATAGAAGGAGAGCAATCAACCTTAACGAAACTGTAATCTTGAAAATGAATTTTAATATCTTGCATTAGTTCCACTCCACACTTGCAATATTCTTTATATTGTTTAGTGATTTATTGCAGTAGTGGAATGTTTCAGTTTTGCCGTATTCAATCCCGCCTATACCCACATCCAGTAATCTCTTTATTGCTCTTTCAGTGGCTAAAGCATGTTTCATTGATGGCATTTCACCAGCAAAGACAATATCAAAGTTATGACCGGGATTGCGTACACCCAGATTAATGCGTCGCTTGATGATTGACTTTGTAACACCAAATTTACCAATATCCCCTGATTTCATTACATAGAGATAAGGCACACCCGCTTTATATTGAAAGTAATCACTTTTGAGACATGCACAGCGTTTACCTTCATTAAGCAGGTTGGTAGCTGATTTGTCGGCTCTATTGCCGCATCGGGTACATGTAAGAGCAATTCTTGAATGAAGCCCTTTAAACTCACCCAGAAAGCCATGAAAGACTAACGGTAAGTCCTTCTCTTTGATGTGAGTCAGAATGCGTTGTTCTAATGCCGATGGAGTTACAGCACGGGAGGATTTAGGAGTAAAAACAATATCTTTAGCCATTACTGGAATCATATAGACCTCACTTTTTTAACTTATAGGCATAACCTCAATATGGTTGGTTTGGGATTTAGGGTCGCGTATTATACACATTCAGATAGAGAATGCAATAGTAAGACAATTTTCTCTAATAAATAGTAGTGAGCTTATTATTTTAGAGGAAACTACTATGAAACTTGCTTACGCTGCCGAAATTCCTTTTGTTAAGAAAACTCGCGGTTTATCGCCGGAAGAGTACCAACAACGAATCATCGCTAAACTGGAACCTGCTTTCGTATTTGGTGGATTTATCCTACCGTGGAAGGGTAATCACACTTACTTTCGAATCTACAATTTAGATACACAAGAATATAAGGACTACAAATTACGCAAACTGGAAGATACTAACGGGGGTGAGTTATTCCAGACTGAAAAGGCTGTATGGTTGAAAATGGAATCTCGTTGTAATGAGAAGGGAAAGAAATTCCTCGGATGGCAAGGAGAATGGAAAGGGCGAAATAGAACGAAAGCCCGTGTTTTGTGCCCTGAACACAATCAAATCATGACGCCATCTCTATTACATGCACTCAAAGATGATTTCGATTTTGATTGCAAAATCTGTATGGCTGAAAAATCCCAACGGGTAAGAAGTGGCAAGACTTTTGATGAAGTTATTAAGGACAAAGAGACAATCATCAATGCACGTTGCGAGAGTACGCCTTACACCTTCAAAGGATTCATCATAAACACCCCACACCTAAAGGATGTTAAATTTAAAACCTATTGCAAGACACATAACCACGAATGGGAATCTCATTTAAGATGTGCTGATTCTTTCACTTGTCCGCTTTGCATTAAAGACCAACTGGTGCAACTGTCTAACCGGACTTATCAGGGTAAGGCTAGTTTCTACATTCAATTATTAGATGACAAATTTATTAAATTTGGAATCACTACCCGGAAACCAGAAGAACGAATGAGAGAGCAAACCAGAAAGAGCAACTTCACTCACAGATTAATCTTTACTCATGAGTTTGAGGATGGTTGGAAAGCCGTTGATTTAGAGCATGAAGTAAAACAACGCTTCAAGACTCATGCAGCACCCTACAAAGATTTCAAGGATGGATGGTCGGAAACTCTGACTATTGATGAGTTACCACACTTACAGCAACTGGTTTATGACTACCTAACCAATCAACCGGACGAGGCTAATATGTGGGTATCCCCGAAAGATGTATTTGATGACGATACATTCAAGCTACATACTCACTTCTACGGCATCAATAAACCGGAATTTTTCTGTATTGATGACGACAGTCCTGATTTAATGGATGAATACTTTAATACTCTCTTAGAGGCTCTCTAACGCAATTAAATTAAAAAGGGGTACGAAGTACCCCTTAACTGTTTTAGCTCGTTATACGTCGATTTAGGCCGCTTAAATTCCAAATTCCTGTAATGGACCTGGTATTTCCTCTTCTGGTTTCCAGTTCTTATCTGTCAGCATGTCTAAACATGGATGCAGAACAAGCCCGTTACTCTCCAGAATCTGCCTATCATTGATAGTTTTCAAATCGACAAAGATTTGTCCTTTCCTCGTTCCTCTTGAATTTTCTATTACAACTCTCTGGGTCTTTCCATCGATGTATTCCAGTACAAACAAGTTTTTGTTTCTGTCAATCCTGCTACACCCGATCCGCTTTAGAGCTTGCTTAATCTTAAACCGGACCTTTAGTCGTTCCTCGTTGTAAACATCTTCTAAATCAAATTCTGCGAGCTTCTCCCAGCCTTGAGAGTCAACAGAATACATTTCCTCTTCTGCCATCTTGATCTGATTGTAGAGTGTTTCACGCTCGCTATTGAGGGTAGTAATCTGATCGGCTAGCTCCTTCGTTGCTCCTGTCATAGCAGAAAGGGCAATCAGGTTATCAATCTTGCGTGATATTTCATCAACCTGTACTTTCAACGCCGGAACCGGATTAGCCTTGTCCTCAGCAATCCAGATTTTATCAGCCAGCAATTGCAATACAGCTTTCTCTAATTGATCACCTCGAAAACTCCAGTTTGGATGCTCGCAATCAAGTCTACGTGAACGGGTCGCATCACATGTATAACGATACTGGTCAGAACGTTTGTTCGTTCCCTTCACTTTAACCATAGCGCAACCGCAATGATCACATTTCAATAGGCCAATACCACTAAGCAGGGGGATCGGTTTAACTTCTTCCTTGTCTCCGAAGTTCCATGCTCTAGCACCAATATTTTTCTTAAGGTGATAGAACGTAGGGTCATCAATAACACGAGGGTAATAATCCTTTAACTCATAGTTAACGCCATCTACAGAGACCTCCTTGATACCAATCAAAGCGCGGGTATGAAACAACCTTTCAACCATTGCCCGTGACCATTTTGAATGCTTCTTGTTGCTAACCGCTGGTGGCGGTGTATAAGTCTCGTTAAGGTGATCCAGTATTTCGGCGGTTGAACGTCCATTCTTCCGTAATTCCACAATCTCCTGAACAACAGGGAAGTACACCGGATGAGGCAGCACATAACCGGAAGTGGTATCCGTCCACCACATATTCTTTCCAACTTCCTCGATTGCCACTGCCGGATTCTGGGGATTTTCTTGATGGGCTTTAATCTTAATCAGTGCGCTTGAGTTAGTACGATTGCGCTTAGTCTGGCTTTCCTCATTACCACGGATGAATAAAAGGATGGAGAACATCAGGTCCATCGGATTAGCGGTAACAGTATCCAGCGAGTAGATCTTGTTATCCATGCCAGTAACAATGGTTATTCCCCTACGGATGATTGAAAGGAATAACTCCTGCGCACTGACAATATCGGCACGGGATAAACGGTCCAAGTTTTCGATGAATAGCCAGCTACCAACAGGAACGGATCTACCAATTGCATCAAGGAAACGAGATAGCGCCCCTGTTTTAGAGTTAGCACCCTTAAACGCAGATACACCCAGATCCTGATAATCATTTACCAGTTCAAGGTCATACTTTGCCGCAATCTCTCTAGCCATCCTGATTTGTCGTTCATAACTCGAACCATCATTCTGACGCATAGACGAGAAGCGAATATACGAATACAGTTTAGTTTTCATACCATTTCCAAACAAAAAAGCCCCTACCGCGTATTATAACGATAGGGGCATTGGTTAGTAAGTCATTAGTATTTTTTACCTTTCAGTCGAGCATCACGAATATTAATATCCTCTACATGACTCCAGATACACGCGGTAATAAGTTCTTCATCATTAGGTTGACCAGCCAGTACAGCTATTTCACTACACAATTGATTCAGGGAAGTAACAACGGCTGCACGTTTAACACTATCACCCTGTACATATTGATCGGCAGTGGCAGCACCAACCAGACCTAAAGAAAGAACGATACCAGCGATAATCTTTTTCATAATTGAATTTCCTCTTGTTATTAGAATTTAATTAGTCTTTGAAGTCGATGGTCACGTTACCTTTAAGGGCAAGTTCCATTAAGCAACTGCGCTCATCCTTCATGCTCTTACACAATTTCATCCCGTAAACGACGAGATTATCTTTCTCTTTCCAATATTTTTGTTTCTCTGCATAAACCTCGCTATATTCACTATCTTTGAGTGAGAGAGCATTTTCTAACTGGCTAATCTCCTGATTCAGATCCTTAATCTCAGCCTTAGTTGACCGGATAGTCTCTTGATGTTGAGTATCGGAATAGTCATACCCACAAACAAATCCACCGATGCCACCAACACACACAGAAACAATAATTGCGTAGATAGTCTTTTTCATAATTGAATCCTCTTTGAATGAATTACGATATATTTATATCGTTAAAAGTTGATGCTGATTACCAGACCAAACACAACCGCACCAATCAAATCAATCCAGTTAATACACAATCCGCTATATTCTTTCTTGAATGTCTTAGATGAAATGCCATCATGAAATTGTTTCATTTGATCACCCCATACTAACAACAAGATAAGAAAGACTAATCATAGTTGTGAGACTACCTCCCACGAATGAGATAAAAGCTAACATGTTTGATTCTCCAGTTTAAAAAGCGGTGGGAATTGCACCCACCAAATTAGAAATTACTTCTTGCTAATAAACTCTTTGTGGATAAAATCTAAGACTTCCTTTAACTTCTTATCGGTGCCAATCATCGCCGGAAGTTCTTCTTTAATATCGCGGGGAAGATACACATTACCTTTCCAGAACAAGCAACCACATTGAGCAATCGAATAGCTGAACATCCATTCACAATCTTGTTCAGTCTCCCAGAATCTAACCTGCTCATCTTCGAGTTGAAGTTCGATTCCACGGCGGCGAGCATAGTTATGGATTGCTTTGGTAATGTTCATCGTTGTATCCTCTCGTGTTATTGTGGGTACATGATATTAGGCAATCCGAAATATGAAATAGATGTTAAAGCCGTTGCTGAAGCAGCCGCGAAACATCAGGTGGCGCTGGAAATCAATAATTCCTCTTTTTTACACTCACGTAAGGGAAGTGAAGACAATTGTCGTGCGGTAGCCGCAGCGGTACGTGACGCTGGAGGTTGGGTGGCATTAGGCTCGGATTCTCACACCGCGTTTACCATGGGTGAATTTGAAGAGTGTCTTAAAATCCTCGACGCGGTAGATTTTCCGCCAGAGCGCATTTTGAATGTTTCTCCGCGCCGCTTACTGAACTTCCTTGAATCTCGCGGTATGGCACCGATTGCGGAATTTGCAGACCTTTAATTACTAGTAATGGAAATATATTAATGAACGAGTTTTCTATCCTCTGTCGTGTGCTGGGTTCGCTCTATTACCGCCAACCACAAGATCCTTTACTGGTGCCGCTGTTTACCCTGATTCGTGAGGGGAAACTGGCTGCGAACTGGCCACTGGAGCAGGATGAGTTGCTGACACGTTTGCAGAAAAGCTGTGATATGACGCAAGTCTCTGCCGATTACAATGCGTTGTTTATCGGCGATGAATGTGCTGTGCCGCCATATCGTAGCGCATGGGTTGAGGGCGCGACGGAAGCGGAAGTGCGCGCTTTTCTTTCCGAACGGGGGATGCCATTAGCGGATACGCCAGCCGATCACATCGGCACATTGCTGCTCGCGGCTTCCTGGCTGGAAGATCAGTCAACGGAAGATGAGAGCGAAGCACTGGAAACACTGTTCAGTGAGTATCTGTTACCCTGGTGTGGTGCGTTCCTTGGTAAAGTGGAGGCCCATGCAACTACGCCTTTTTGGCGCACCATGGCACCGCTAACCCGCGATGCTATTAGTGCAATGTGGGACGAGCTGGAAGAAGATTTTGAAGAGTAAATGTGATCTGCATCACTCATAACTGCAACAGATAATTTGTTGTTGCATAAAATGTGTGCTCGATCTCATTCATGGCCGCGTTTTCTGCTATCATGCGCGGCATGAACATACTTCTCTCTATTGCAATCACAACAGGCATTCTCTCCGGTATCTGGGGATGGGTGGCTGTTTCCCTGGGCTTACTAAGCTGGGCGGGCTTCCTGGGCTGTACGGCCTACTTTGCCTGCCCGCAAGGTGGGCTGAAAGGGCTGGCGATCTCCGCTGCAACCCTGCTTAGTGGCGTGGTGTGGGCGATGGTCATTATTTACGGTAGTGCACTGGCACCACATCTGGAAATTCTCGGTTATGTCATAACCGGTATTGTCGCGTTTCTGATGTGTATTCAGGCTAAACAGCTGCTGCTTTCATTTGTTCCGGGGACGTTTATAGGCGCATGCGCGACGTTTGCCGGGCAGGGTGACTGGAAACTGGTGTTACCTTCGCTGGCGCTTGGGCTGATATTTGGTTACGCAATGAAAAACAGCGGCCTGTGGCTGGCGGCGCGTAGTGCAAAGACGGCGCACCGTGAGCAGGAAATCAAAAATAAAGCGTGAGGGGCACTCACGCTTTCGCTTAAACCGTAAAATGCCGGATGATAATTCCGGCTTTTTTATCTGTCAGGATTCCGGTGGAACCGACATATGGCGGTATTTCACCAGAATGTCGTTCTGCCGTTCTGCTTTGTTCTGCAAATCCCACAGACCACGGTCAATACCATCATTAATCAGGAAAATGACCCCTGTTTCGATAGCCGACATCAGGCACAGCATAACGGGTTCGTTCGAGGTGTAACCTACTTCCCCTTCCAGCAAGCGCTGGTAGTCAATAAAGCGGAAAACCCCGGCCTGAACTTCATAGGAAAGTATCGTCTTACTGGTGTTCACCGAGGAGAGGATCTCACCGGTACTCACATTGACGACACGCAGGTTCACGGCAATCTGATCAAGCTGGTATTGCGTGTCGGCACCGATCCCAAAATATCTTGCCCCAACCCCGCCCGATTTAACGTTGCTTTCATAACCGATAATCGAACCTTCAACCATGATATTTGCCGCCGTTAAAGACTGCAGCGGGATTCGGTTATTAATGGCAACCGTACCGTTTTCTTGTGCCGCACGAATAATCTTGCGCTCGTTAAGCAGGTTTTGTAAGCCCTGGCGCTCCAGCGGTATAAACCAGCGAGAATCTTTCAATGCCGTGACCAGCATTGCCGTGGCGCTTTGCGGAACAGCAGTGGAGAAGTTACTTGCCGGGTAAGGTTTAAATTGCCCGGTTTCGTCCTGAATGTTGTATACCGAAACAAAGATCTTACCCGTCGGCGCTGGCAGATGGGTCAAATCTTTGTAGCTCTGAGCACGAGGCATTAATGTCGGTCTGGCTGCTTCTTTAGGCGGGGCGGTTAAGCATCCGCTCAGTAACATGACGGCAACCAAAAGAAATAAGCGCTGCATGATTATTTTCCTTATGAAGCTGGGGCTTAAAAATCGGTTGAGTTATTTTGTAAACCCGAAACCTGGATGGTCGAGGTTTGTCCGGTTTTACGATCTGTCACGTTCAACTGCAATTGACCATCGCGGTTAGCAATATCAACAATATAATCGTTGGTCACCATGCGGCCCGGTTTACCGGTATTAATATTCGACAGTAGCCCACCTAAAATTTGTGACTGGATGGCCTGAGTAAAGTTATCTAACGCTGAGGGTGTTTCAATACCATAGTCATCGTTATAGCTCGGATCTTTATACGAGTTTTGGGCCTGGGCGCTATTTAATAAAAAAGCGCCATTATTTGGGTTACCACCAAAGTTTGGATTACGGAACTGGAAAGTCATGGTTCCAGCCCAACTTAAAGGCGAAATAAGCATGAGTAGAACTACTGCATGTTTGACACGCATTGCAGCCTCCGAACAATTTTTTATTTAAAATTCATCATGCGCCAAATCGCCCGTACTTAATAACGCCTGATTTATCTGGCGACGATTTAGTGCTTCTTCAGTTTGAATCAGTGCAAAGACGACAGTTTTTTCGAAGTCTCTTTTCAACGGGAATAAAAAAGTCTGGAAAATAACGTCCTGATTGACCGTTATAGTGATCCAGCTTCCCCATCGTGCACTGGGCCTTTCATTAATCGTTAAGTTACCCGTATAGTCACTTTCCCATTTATCACTAAAGGCTCGGTAAAAATCATGGCCAATAGATGAAACAGTATGGTCAGTTAACAATCCCGGGACTTCTACCTCAACGGCGTGAAGATTCCCTGCGGCGAACAGAAATTCTGCCGCCACAATCCAGCGTAAATAACGTTTCATGGCTTTATCGCCTGAGGTTATCGTTTGCCCAGGAAACCGCTTGTGTCCGGTTTTTTACAGCTATCTTCTTGAAAAGGTTATAAAGATGCGTTTTAACCGTATTTTCGCTGATGAACAACGAACGAGCGATCTCGTTATTAGACGCGCCGATACGCAGCTTATTCAGGATCTCTTTTTCCCGATGAGTAAGGAGGGCTGATTCCGTGCTGTTATAACGATAGTTACCCGAATGCGTAATCAGGTAGCTGGCAAGCTTTTGCGTAAAGTAGCATTCGCCGCGCAGGACGCCTTGCAACCCATTGACAACACGTTCTTGATCCTCCATGGCATAAAAAACGCCGTTGATATGAGGCCAGTTTTCAATGTCGCGGTACGGGTAATCTTCAGGCGTATTTAGCAACAATATTTTGATATTGTTGTTTTTCCTGCTCAAAGTATCCTGCCAATAATGGATAAGCTTTTTATCCGCTTCCATCATATCCAGAAGAATAATAGAGCCTGAAGATATATCGTCCAGAGAACGTTGAATATTATGTAATTTTCCTGTAATTGCCAGCGATTGTTTAAGGTGCTGCAAGAGAGCTGTCGCCTGCAAAGAAGGTTTAGTGATCAACAATAATGTATGACCATGAATACTATGGACTTCATTAAACATGATGAAACCCCGCTTTTTTTATTGATCGCACACCTGACAGCTGCCTCTAAAATAGAAGCACCAGAAGTACTGACAGATGTTGCACTGCTGTGTGTAGTAATAAATCAGCCCTAAATGGGTAAAATATAAAACTAATGGATTACATCTGATTTCAATCTAGCCATTACAAATCTTAAATCAAGTGTTAAACATGTAACTAAATGTAACTCGTTATATTGAAATGTTAATCTTAAGGTTTTATTAAGTTTAGAAATGATAGAAAAGTTGTACATTTGGTTTTTATTGCACAATTTTAAAAAATCATACAAATGGTGCTAACTTGCTAATAATGCATATAAAAAATATTTCGGTGTAGTCCTTTCGTCATGTAAAACGTTCTTGTTTTTTCTCTACACCTCCTTGGACAATTTTTTACTGCAAAAAGACGAGGTTTGTCACGGCTTGTGCGCAAGACATATCGCAGCAATCAGCGACGGGCAAGAAGAATGGCTGTCTGGTGATTTTTGATTGCGAAAAACGGAGATTTAAAAGAAAACAAAATATTTTTTTGCGTAGATAACAGCGTATTTACGTGGGTTTTAATACTTTGGTATGAACAAAAAAAGAAAAATACAACGCGCGGGTGAGTTATTAAAAATATTTCCGCAGACATACTTTCCATCGTAACGCAGCGTTAACAAAATACAGGTTGCGTTAACAACCAAGTTGAAATGATTTAATTTCTTAAATGTACGACCAGGTCCAGGGTGACAACATGAAAAACAAATTGTTATTTATGATGTTAACAATACTGGGTGCGCCTGGGATTGCAGCCGCAGCAGGTTATGATTTAGCTAATTCAGAATATAACTTCGCGGTAAATGAATTGAGTAAGTCTTCATTTAATCAGGCAGCCATAATTGGTCAAGCTGGGACTAATAATAGTGCTCAGTTACGGCAGGGAGGCTCAAAACTTTTGGCGGTTGTTGCGCAAGAAGGTAGTAGCAACCGGGCAAAGATTGACCAGACAGGTGATTATAACCTTGCATATATTGATCAGGCGGGCAATGCCAACGATGCCAGTATTTCGCAAGGTGCTTATGGTAATACTGCGATGATTATCCAGAAAGGTTCTGGTAATAAAGCAAATATTACACAGTATGGTACTCAAAAAACGGCAATTGTAGTGCAGAGACAGTCGCAAATGGCTATTCGCGTGACACAACGTTAATTTCCATTCGACTTTTAAATCAATCCGATGGGGGTTTTACATGAAACTTTTAAAAGTAGCAGCAATTGCAGCAATCGTATTCTCTGGTAGCGCTCTGGCAGGTGTTGTTCCTCAGTACGGCGGCGGCGGTAACCACGGTGGTGGCGGTAATAATAGCGGCCCAAATTCAGAGCTGAACATTTACCAGTACGGTGGCGGTAACTCTGCTCTTGCTCTGCAAGCTGACGCCCGTAACTCTGATCTGACCATTACCCAGCACGGCGGCGGTAACGGCGCAGATGTTGGCCAAGGTTCTGATGACAGCTCAATCGATCTGACTCAGCGTGGTTTCGGCAACAGCGCTACTCTTGATCAGTGGAATGGTAAAGATTCTACTATGACTGTTAAACAGTTCGGTGGCGGTAACGGTGCTGCTGTTGACCAGACTGCATCTAACTCCAGCGTTAACGTCACTCAGGTTGGCTTTGGTAACAACGCGACCGCTCATCAGTACTAATACATCCTCTGTATTAAAGAAACAGGGCGCAAGCCCTGTTTTTTTTCGGGAGAAGAATATGAATGCGTTATTACTCCTTGCGGCACTTTCCAGTCAGATAACCTTTAATACGACTCAGCAAGGGGATATGTACACCATTATTCCTGAAGTCACTCTTACTCAATCTTGTCTGTGCAGAGTACAAATATTGTCCCTGCGCGAAGGCAGTTCAGGGCAAAGTCAGACGAAGCAAGAAAAGACCCTCTCATTGCCTGCTAATCAACCCATTGCTTTGACGAAGTTGAGTTTAAATATTTCCCCGGACGATCGGGTGAAAATAGTTGTTACTGTTTCTGATGGACAGTCACTTCATTTATCACAACAATGGCCGCCCTCTTCAGAAAAGTCTTAATTTGTTGAAATATCGAGCATAAGATGAATCTGGAGAGAATGGTCTGCTGCGGATCAGCCAACCTGAAAGTATGGATAACACAACCCTCAAGGATGACTAATCATTGAGGAAATAGAATAAATGTTCAGACCTTTTTTAGACTCTCTAATGCTCGGCAGTATGTTTTTTCCTTTTATTGCCATCGCAGGAAGCAGCGCGCAAGGGGGCGTGATCCACTTTTATGGCCAAATTGTGGAACCGGCATGTGACGTCAGCACCCAGTCATCACCCGTAGAAATGAACTGCCCACAGAATGGCTCTGTTCCGGGCAGAACCTATTCCAGCAAAGCGTTAATGAGCGGCAATGTCAAAAACGCGCAAATAGCCTCAGTAAAAGTGCAGTATCTTGATAAACAGAAAAAGCTGGCTGTAATGAACATCGAATATAACTAAGTTTCTGAACAACTCACCTTGCTGAGCAGAAAAATGCGATTTAACCAAAAAGCCTGCTGTACACTTAAGAAACAAGAAGGTGTAAGGAGGCGTTATGAAAACGCGTATTCATGTTGTGCAGGGTGATATTACCAAACTGGGCGTTGATGTGATTGTGAATGCGGCTAATCCGTCATTAATGGGAGGCGGCGGCGTCGATGGGGCCATTCATCGCGCAGCGGGTCCGGCGCTGCTGGATGCCTGTTTAAAAGTCAGGCAACAGCAGGGCGATTGCCCTACGGGGCATGCCGTTATTACGCTTGCAGGCGATCTTCCCGCTAAAGCCGTAGTGCACACCGTCGGGCCAGTCTGGCGTGGTGGTGAACAAAACGAAGACCAGCTTTTGCAGGATGCCTATCTCAATAGCCTACGACTGGTGGCGGCAAACAGCTATACGTCAGTGGCTTTTCCTGCAATCAGTACTGGGGTTTATGGTTACCCTCGTGCGGCAGCGGCTGAAATCGCAGTAAAAACCGTTTCAGAATTTATTACCCGTCACGCTTTACCCGAACAGGTATACTTTGTCTGTTATGATGAAGAAAACGCCCACCTCTACGAAAGACTCCTTACCCAACAAGGAGATGAATGATTTGCCCCGGCTGGCGAGCGCGGTGCTGCCACTGTGTTCGCAACATCCCGGTCAGTGTGGTCTTTTCCCTCTGGAGAAAAGTCTGGATGCGTTTGCCGCCCGGTATCGTCTGGCCGAAATAGCAGAGCATACGCTGGATGTTCAGTATTACATCTGGCAGGACGATATGTCGGGTCGATTACTGTTTTCCGCCCTGTTAGCCGCAGCAAAGCGTGGCGTTCGCGTCCGTTTGTTGCTGGACGACAACAATACACCCGGACTTGACGACATTTTACGCTTGCTTGACAGTCATCCCCGCATTGAAGTCCGGCTTTTTAATCCTTTCTCGTTTCGCTTGCTACGTCCGCTTGGTTATATCACCGACTTTTCCCGTCTCAATCGCCGTATGCACAATAAAAGTTTCACTGTCGATGGCGTGGTGACGCTGGTAGGGGGGCGAAATATTGGTGATGCCTATTTTGGTGCAGGGGAAGAGCCACTTTTTTCGGATTTAGATGTCATGGCAATAGGACCAGTTGTAGAGGACGTTGCCGATGATTTCGCCCGCTACTGGTATTGCAAATCGGTTTCACCCCTACAGCAGGTGCTGGATGTCCCGGAAGGTGAAATGGCGGATCGCATCGAGTTACCCGCCTCCTGGCATAACGATGCCATGACGCATCGTTATTTACGCAAAATGGAATCCAGCCCGTTTATAAATCATCTGGTTGATGGAACGTTGCCGCTTATCTGGGCGAAAACACGTTTATTAAGTGATGATCCGGCGAAAGGGGAAGGCAAGGCAAAACGGCATTCACTGTTACCGCAGCGCCTGTTCGATATCATGGGCTCACCCAGTGAACGCATCGATATTATCTCTTCCTATTTTGTACCGACACGCGCAGGTGTGGCGCAACTCTTACGTATGGTGAGAAAAGGGGTAAAGATTGCGATCCTAACCAATTCTCTTGCCGCTAACGATGTTGCTGTCGTCCATGCCGGATACGCGCGCTGGCGCAAAAAATTGCTCCGCTACGGCGTGGAATTATATGAACTCAAGCCGACGCGTGAACAAAGTAGTACGTTACACGATCGCGGCATAACCGGTAATTCCGGTGCCAGCCTGCATGCTAAAACCTTTAGCATCGATGGTAAAACGGTGTTTATCGGCTCTTTCAATTTCGATCCACGTTCGACATTGCTCAATACTGAAATGGGCTTCGTGATAGAGAGCGAAACGCTGGCACAGTTAATTGATAAACGCTTTATTCAGAGCCAGTATGATGCGGCCTGGCAGCTCCGTCTGGACAGGTGGGGACGGATCAACTGGGTTGATCGTCATGCAAAGAAAGAGATTATTCTCAAAAAAGAACCCGCCACCAGTTTCTGGAAGCGGGTTATGGTCAGACTGGCGTCGATATTGCCCGTGGAATGGTTATTATAAGCGTGGCTTAACGGGCTGGTGCTTTATCGTTCTCACGCTTAACAACCGGTTTACCAGAGAACAAAAACTTCAGTAACGGGATGCGTAAATGAATTTCATACAGAATTATCGCAATCCCTACAACGAATATCAGGCCACAGAGAAAACCAAGCCAGTTGGAGGTGATGTGCGGTGTAATGTATGCGCCGAAAAACAGCGTTAACGGGTGGTGAACCAGATAGATAAACAGCGATGCGTTAACAAAATAAGTCACCCGCGCTGACTGGAAGTTAAGCAAACGGTGGCCAAAGGAGAAGACCACATTCACCATCCACAGACCGAGGACCATGGTGATCACCGACTCGGTTTCGTACATCCAGGCATCGCCACTGCCATAGCGCTGGTTGAGTAAGTAAGCGACAAATGCCAATGCTGCTGCGAGGGTACAGCCACGAGACGGCGTGGTAAACAAGGCTTTAAGATGAGGGAAAATGAAAGCCAGTGCGCCGAGGATAAAGAACGGCAAATAAAATAGCGTTTGCATGACAATAAAATTGAACATGCCATTACTCAGAATGGGCGGATACACAATAAAAATCGTTCTTCTTATTACCGCATAACCGATGCCGAGGCACAAAAAAATCACCGATAGTTTTACCATCGAGAATTTTTTATTCGTTTTATCAGAATTTTCTAAATTATTTCTGATGCGTTTGAATATCCAGACGCACAGCGTCGTCATGACCACTAGCACCAATAAAAACCACAGGTGCGATATTAATTCCCAGGCCAACGTATTATATTTGTCATACAATGACAGCCCAGGCCAACTTCCCGCTTTCCCTTTGACGTATTGCAGCATAATAAATTGCGGCAATGTCAGTAGGGGGATGGCTGTTAACATCGGGATACCTACACGTTCGACACGTACTTTCCACCATTTTTTCAAGGGATAGCGTAAAAAAAGCATGTAGGAAAAGTACCCGGATATAACGAAAAATACCTGCATGCGGAACGAGTGGATGAAGTCATTAAAAAGGGTCAGCCACAATGACGGTTCGGCGCTATTCACATGCCATGTATGGCTCGAATAGATTAAAGAAATATGAAAAGGGATCCCTAACAACATCAGCCAGGCGCGGATGGAGTCGAGGAAATATTCACGTTGCGCGGGTACTGGATTCATATATGGTTAACTAATCTCGGATTTTTCGTCTTATCCCTGTCGGGTTATGCCTTTAGGCTTGTTGCCATAGCGACACCGACCTGACCGCGCCAGACGCAGGCTTCAAGGTTTTTATGCATAGCATCATCGCTACCACTAACCAGAATGGAAGCGTCTGTAAGACGGTTGATAAATAAATTTGCTGGCAAACCCTACACGAAGTCGATGCTTCTGTCTTTAGGAGAAGCACGGAAAGTGAAAACGGTTGCAATCAGGTGCTTAATCCATGAGCCAGCGTGCTGAACGATACCGGGATTCTGTTGTCGGAATGGCTGGTTATCCATTAAAATAGATCGGATCGATATAAGCACACAAAGGGGGAAGTGCTTACTAATTATGAAACATAAACTACAAATGATGAAAATGCGTTGGTTGAGTGCTGCAGTAATGTTAACCCTGTATACCTCTTCAAGCTGGGCTTTCAGTATTGATGATGTCGCAAAGCAAGCTCAATCCTTAGCCGGGAAAGGCTATGAGGCGCCTAAAAGCAACTTGCCCTCCGTTTTCCGCGACATGAAATACGCGGACTATCAGCAGATCCAGTTTAATCATGACAAAGCGTACTGGAACAATCTGAAGACCCCATTCAAACTCGAGTTCTACCATCAGGGTATGTACTTCGATACCCCGGTCAAAATAAATGAAGTGACTGCCACCGCAGTCAAACGAATCAAATACAGCCCGGATTATTTCACTTTCGGCGATGTTCAGCATGACAAAGACACGGTAAAAGACCTTGGTTTCGCCGGTTTTAAAGTGCTTTACCCGATCAACAGCAAAGATAAAAACGATGAAATCGTCAGCATGCTCGGGGCCAGCTATTTCCGCGTGATTGGTGCAGGTCAGGTTTATGGCCTTTCTGCCCGCGGCCTGGCAATTGATACCGCCTTGCCATCGGGTGAAGAATTTCCACGCTTCAAAGAGTTCTGGATCGAGCGTCCAAAACCGACTGATAAACGTTTAACCATTTATGCATTGCTTGACTCGCCGCGCGCGACAGGTGCTTACAAATTCGTAGTTATGCCAGGGCGTGACACGGTTGTGGATGTGCAGTCGAAAATCTATCTGCGCGATAAAGTCGGCAAACTGGGGGTTGCACCGTTAACCAGTATGTTCCTGTTTGGGCCGAACCAACCGTCGCCTGCAAATAACTATCGTCCGGAGTTGCACGACTCTAACGGTCTGTCTATCCATGCTGGTAATGGCGAATGGATCTGGCGTCCGTTGAATAACCCGAAACATTTAGCGGTCAGCAGCTTCTCGATGGAAAACCCGCAAGGCTTCGGTCTGTTGCAGCGCGGTCGTGATTTCTCCCGCTTTGAAGATCTCGATGATCGTTACGATCTCCGTCCAAGCGCATGGGTGACTCCGAAAGGGGAGTGGGGCAAAGGCAGCATTGAGCTGGTGGAAATTCCAACCAACGATGAAACCAACGATAACATCGTCGCTTACTGGACGCCGGATCAGCTGCCGGAGCCGGGTAAAGAGATGAACTTTAAATACACCATCACCTTCAGCCGTGATGAAGACAAACTGCATGCGCCAGATAACGCATGGGTGCAACAAACGCGTCGTTCAACGGGGGATGTGAAGCAGTCGAACCTGATTCGCCAGCCTGACGGTACTATCGCCTTTGTGGTCGATTTTACCGGCGCAGAGATGAAAAAACTGCCAGAGGATACCCCGGTCACAGCGCAAACCAGCATTGGTGATAATGGTGAGATAGTGGAAAGCACGGTGCGCTATAACCCGGTCACCAAAGGCTGGCGTCTGGTGATGCGTGTGAAAGTGAAAGATGCCAAGAAAACCACTGAAATGCGTGCTGCGCTGGTGAATGCCGATCAGACGTTGAGTGAAACCTGGAGCTACCAGTTACCTGCCAATGAATAAGACAACTGAGTACATTGACGCAATGCCCATCGCCGCAAGCGAGAAAGCGGCATTGCCGAAGACTGATATCCGCGCCGTTCATCAGGCGCTGGATGCCGAACACCGCACCTGGGCGCGGGAGGATGACTCCCCGCAAGGCTCGGTAAAGGCGCGTCTGGAACAAGCCTGGCCAGATTCACTTGCTGATGGACAGTTAATTAAAGACGACGAAAGGCGCGATCAGCTTAAGGCGATGCCAGAAGCAAAACGCTCCTCGATGTTTCCCGACCCGTGGCGTACCAACCCGGTAGGCCGTTTCTGGGATCGCCTGCGTGGACGCGATGTAACGCCGCGCTATCTGGCTCGTTTGACCAAAGAAGAGCAGGAGAGCGAGCAAAAGTGGCGTACCGTCGGTACCATCCGCCGTTACATTCTGTTGATCCTGACGCTCGCGCAAACTGTTGTCGCGACCTGGTATATGAAGACCATTCTTCCTTATCAGGGTTGGGCGCTGATTAATCCTATGGATATGGTTGGTCAGGATGTGTGGGTTTCCTTTATGCAGCTTCTGCCTTATATGCTGCAAACCGGTATCCTGATCCTCTTTGCGGTGCTGTTCTGTTGGGTGTCCGCCGGATTCTGGACGGCGTTGATGGGCTTCCTGCAACTGCTTATTGGTCGCGATAAATACAGTATATCTGCGTCAACAGTTGGCGATGAACCATTAAACCCGGAGCATCGCACGGCGTTGATCATGCCTATCTGTAACGAAGACGTGAACCGTGTTTTTGCTGGCCTGCGTGCAACGTGGGAATCAGTAAAAGCCACCGGGAATGCCAAACACTTTGATGTCTACATTCTGAGTGACAGTTATAACCCGGATATCTGCGTCGCAGAGCAAAAAGCCTGGATGGAGCTTATCGCTGAAGTCGGTGGCGAAGGTCAGATTTTCTATCGCCGCCGCCGCCGTCGCGTGAAGCGTAAAAGCGGTAATATCGATGACTTCTGCCGTCGCTGGGGCAGCCAGTACAGCTACATGGTGGTGCTGGATGCTGACTCGGTAATGACCGGTGATTGTTTGTGCGGCCTGGTGCGCCTGATGGAAGCCAACCCGAACGCCGGGATCATTCAGTCGTCGCCGAAAGCGTCCGGTATGGATACGCTGTATGCGCGCTGTCAGCAGTTCGCGACCCGCGTGTATGGGCCACTGTTTACAGCCGGTTTGCACTTCTGGCAACTTGGCGAGTCGCACTACTGGGGACATAACGCGATTATCCGCGTGAAACCGTTTATCGAGCACTGCGCACTGGCTCCGCTGCCGGGCGAAGGTTCCTTTGCCGGTTCAATCCTGTCACATGACTTCGTGGAAGCGGCGTTGATGCGCCGTGCAGGTTGGGGAGTCTGGATTGCTTACGATCTCCCGGGTTCTTATGAAGAATTACCGCCTAACTTGCTTGATGAGCTAAAACGTGACCGCCGCTGGTGCCACGGTAACCTGATGAACTTCCGTCTGTTCCTGGTCAAGGGTATGCACCCGGTTCACCGTGCGGTGTTCCTGACGGGCGTGATGTCTTATCTCTCCGCTCCGTTGTGGTTTATGTTCCTCGCGCTCTCTACTGCATTGCAGGTAGTGCATGCGTTGACCGAACCGCAATACTTCCTGCAACCACGGCAGTTGTTCCCGGTGTGGCCGCAGTGGCGTCCTGAGCTGGCGATTGCACTTTTTGCTTCGACCATGGTGCTGTTGTTCCTGCCAAAGCTATTGAGCATTTTGCTTATTTGGTGCAAAGGAACGAAAGAATATGGCGGCTTCTGGCGCGTTACATTATCGTTGCTGCTGGAAGTGCTGTTTTCCGTGCTGCTGGCTCCGGTACGCATGCTGTTCCATACGGTTTTCGTCGTCAGCGCGTTCCTTGGCTGGGAAGTGGTGTGGAATTCACCGCAGCGTGATGATGACTCCACTTCCTGGGGTGAAGCGTTCAAACGCCACGGCTCACAGCTGCTGTTAGGGTTAGTGTGGGCTGTTGGGATGGCGTGGCTGGATCTGCGTTTCCTGTTCTGGCTGGCTCCGATTGTCTTCTCGTTGATCCTGTCACCGTTTGTTTCGGTGATTTCCAGCCGTGCCACCGTTGGTCTGCGCACCAAACGCTGGAAACTGTTCCTGATCCCGGAAGAGTATTCACCGCCGCAGGTGCTGGTTGATACCGATCGGTTCCTTGAGATGAACCGTCAACGCTCCCTTGATGATGGTTTTATGCACGCAGTGTTTAACCCGTCATTCAACGCTCTGGCAACCGCAATGGCGACCGCGCGTCACCGCGCCAGTAAGGTGCTGGAAATCGCCCGTGACCGCCACGTTGAACAGGCGCTGAACGAGACGCCAGAGAAGCTGAATCGCGATCGTCGCCTGGTGCTGCTAAGCGATCCGGTGACGATGGCCCGTCTGCATTTCCGCGTCTGGAATTCCCCTGAGAGATATTCTTCATGGGTGAGTTATTACGAAGGGATAAAGCTCAATCCACTGGCATTGCGTAAACCGGATGCGGCTTCGCAATAAAAACGTAGTTGCCTGATGCGCTACGCTTATCAGGCCTACATCGCTCCTGCAATGTATTGATTTTGCAAGATTTTGTGGGTCGGATAAGGCGTTCACGCCACATCTGGCAAAAACAACGAGCCAATAAAAATACCGGCGTTATGCCGGTATTTTTTTACGGAAGAGGTATCAAATGCGTTTAATTGTGGTGAGCATCATGGTGACCTTGCTGAGTGGCTGTGGCAGCATTATTAGTCGCACTATACCGGGGCAGGGGCATGGCAACCAATATTATCCCGGTGTGCAATGGGATGTGCGTGACTCCGCCTGGCGTTATGTCACGATCCTTGATCTGCCATTCTCCCTGGTTTTTGATACTTTACTGCTGCCGATCGACATTCATCATGGCCCGTATGAGTAATTAACGTTCATCCCACTCATCAGCTGCTGCGCGTCCTTCCTCAGTATCCAGCGGTGGCTCAAGCTGAAATTCCCCCTCATCCCATTCATGTAATGTATTCTCTTCCTGCCACTCCTGGCGGATCTCTATCTCATCATAGTCGCCATCAAAGACACTTTGCGCGGCTTCACCGCTAAGCATAGGTAAACATTCACCTTCTTCCCCTTCGTCGGCAAAAAACTCAACTTGCCACATGATGTCGCCGTCCTGCAAAACGTATTTTTGGGCATTGAACTGTTGCACATTCGCATCTTCGGCGTCGATGCCGGGGTTGTCTGCAAGAAATTCTTCGCGTGCAGCGTCAATGGCTTCTTCAAGCGTTGCGTACATGGTCATCACGATTCTCCCTTTGAGTTGATGAGGTTTCAGGGAAAAGGATAGCTGATTCTCCGCTTTTGCAAGTATGAAAGGCGAAAAATCAGTTCGATACCTGGGGTATTCGACGACGACGTAGACTGTTCCATGAATAGACTGCGTTGAATAACACGACGCCAGCGGTGACGAGAAATACCGCTCTGAAACCGTAGTTCGCTGAAATCGCTGCTCCCATCAATGGTCCGGTAACGTTGCCAATATCACGGAACGATTGGTTATAGCTGAAGATACGCCCGGCGATCTGGTTGCTCGAGTTATAAACTAACAGTGTCTGTACGGCGGGGAGTAGTGCACCATCGGCGGCACCGAGCAAAAAACGTAAAATCCCAAGTTGTAATGGCGTCTGAACGTAAGACATTGGGATCAATAGCAGTACAGAAAAGATCAGCGCCGTAATCAGGATCTTTTCGGGTCCGATTCGATCGCCAAGTTTGCCGAGTCGTGGTGCACTCAGCAGAGCCGCCACGCCTAGCACCGAGGCGATCATGCCACTGATAAAGGCAACGTTACTGACGTTACCCGCCAGTTCGCGGACATACAGCGTCAGAATGGGGGCAATTGAGCCCGTCGCCACCTGGATGATTAACGTAGTGACAAACAGGCTGAGTACCAGTTTCGGGTTTTTAAGTGATGTCACCACTTCCCGCATGTGCAGCATCTCTTTTTTGCTGACCGGCTGGAATTTTTCTCTGATGCAAAACAGGGTGACGAAAAAGCAGAGTATGAGCACACTGGCGGTAATAAAGAATACCGGACGTAAGCCGTAGCTATCGGCGAGCAAACCGCCAGCCATTGGGCCGAGCAACGCGCCGCTAACGCCGCCTGTGGAGAGCGTACCCAGCGCCCAGCCGCTTTTATTACGCGGTACTTGTGTGGCGATAAGAGCATTAGCGTTGGGAACAAATCCGCCAAGTAACCCAAGAAGCGCCCGCAGGATCAAAAACTGCCAGATATTTTGTGCCAGCCCCATCAACACCATCACGATGCCCATGCCGAGGGCAGAGCGTAATAGCATGAGTTTTCGGCCTTTACGGTCGGCGAGTCCACCCCAAAACCGGTGAGGCGATGGACGAAAATAAAAATGTAATGCTGAAGACAATACCGGACCACATATTCAGGGCGGAGTGGCCGGTAACGCCAAGCTGCTCAACGTAGAGGGGTAAGAAGGGCATTACCAGGCTGAAGGCGGCACCGGTAAGAAAACAGCCTAGCCAGGCGACGATCAGGTTTCGTTTCCAGTTTATAGGGGTGTCATTTTCACAGGGTGACATAGCAATCCGCTGTTGGTGCGCCAGGCGCGGTGAACATAAGAAGAAAAGATAAGCACACTAATTATGCGCCCGACTTCCAGGGGGCGCAATCCAGAGAGCTTTTATCGCTAAATCAGGGGGATTTTCTGTGGTAATGCCGGATGCCATTCTGAAGCATCCAGCATGGAAGATTTAATAGCGTGAAGGAACGCCTTCCGGGCGTGTTTTAAAGCGACGGTGTAACCACATATACTGCTCTGGTGCCATCATGATGCATTTTTCGACCACTTTGTTCATCCACGCGGCGGTAGTTTCGGCATCATCCAGCGGCGGAGAACACTCTGGCGGCAGTATAATCAACTGATACCCTTTGCCATCTGGCTTACGGCGTGGAACGAAGGGCACCAGACATGCGCCGGACATCCGTGACAGCATCCAGGTTCCGGTCGTGGTCGCAGCCTGCTCAACGGCAAACAACGGGACGAAAACGCTTGAGCGCGGGCCGTAATCATGATCCGGTGCGTACCAGACCACTTCGCCTTTTTTCAGGGCTTTAATCATGCCTTTTAAATCTTTGCGGTCGAGCATCGATTTATTTGAGCGCAAACGGCCCCAGGTTTGTAGCCAGTCAATCAGTGGATTATCGTTCGGGCGGTAAACGCCAATCCCCGGTTCCTGCATACCAAACTGCCGCGCACCCAGCTCCAGTGTCAGAAAATGGATGCCAACTAACAGGATGCCGCGTTTTTGCGCCTGCACGTCACGAATGTGTTCCATGCCGATCACTTTCGTCCAGCGGGCGATTCGGCGGTCCGGCCAGAACCACGCCATGCCGGTTTCCATCAGGCCCATGCCAACGGATTCGAAATTCTTCACCACCATTTTACGGCGTTCTTGTTCGCTCATTTCCGGGAAGCACAGTTCCAGGTTGCGATGCACAATTTTTGCGCGTCGTTTCATAAAACGTAACGCCAGTTTTCCTAATCCACAACCGAGGCGGTAGATAACCGGGTAGGGCAATTGCACGACCAACCAAAGTACGCCAATACCCAACCAGGTTAACCAATAACGCGGATGAAGCAGTGCGGTGGAGAACTTGGGTAGATTCGTCATATCAATCCTGTTTTTCAACCTATACGGGCAATTGTATGTATTGTCGCATTTTTTCGTCCGCAACCAAAATTTGTGACTGAAGACTGGGCGAAATTGCCGCGCTTGTAAATAACAAATAATTTTTAATGCTAAAATGTAGCGTAAAATGTGTGGATGTTAATTATCGATAATTGCTATATCATGCCGCGGATTTTTACTTTCCCATCTCGCAGGAACCGTACACCATGCCAGTGTTACACAACCGCATTTCCAACGACGCGTTAAAAGCCAAAATGTTGGCTGAGAGCGAACCGCGAACCACCATTTCGTTTTATAAGTATTTCCACATCGCCGATCCTAAGGCGACCCGTGACGCTTTATATCAGCTGTTTACCGCGCTGAATGTTTTTGGGCGAGTGTATCTGGCGCATGAGGGCATTAACGCGCAAATCAGCGTACCTGAGAGCAATGTTGAAACATTTCGCGCGCAGCTTTATGCCTTCGACCCGGCTTTAGAGGGCTTACGCCTGAATATCGCGTTGGATGATGACGGGAAATCCTTCTGGGTACTGCGCATGAAGGTCCGCGATCGTATCGTTGCCGACGGTATTGACGATCCTCACTTTGATGCCAGCAATGTGGGTGAGTATCTGCAAGCGGCGGAAGTGAACGCCATGCTTGACGATCCCGATGCATTGTTTATCGACATGCGTAACCACTATGAGTATGAAGTGGGGCACTTTGAAAACGCGCTGGAAATTCCGGCAGATACCTTCCGTGAGCAGCTGCCAAAAGCAGTCGAGATGATGCAGGCACATAAAGATAAAAAAATCGTTATGTACTGCACCGGCGGCATTCGTTGTGAAAAGGCCAGTGCCTGGATGAAACATAACGGATTCAATAAAGTCTGGCATATCGAGGGCGGAATTATTGAATACGCCCGCAAGGCGCGCGAGCAGGGTTTACCGGTACGTTTTATTGGCAAAAATTTTGTTTTTGACGAGCGGATGGGCGAACGTATATCTGATGAGATTATCGCGCATTGCCACCAGTGCGGTGCGCCGTGCGACAGCCATACCAACTGTAAAAATGATGGCTGCCACCTGCTTTTTATTCAGTGTCCAGTATGTGCGGAAAAATACAAAGGTTGTTGTAGTGAGATTTGCTGCGAAGAAAGCGCGTTACCGCCTGAAGAACAGCGACGCCGTCGGGCAGGACGTGAAAATGGCAATAAGATCTTTAATAAGTCTCGTGGACGTCTGAATACAACACTGGGCATTCCTGATCCAACAGAATAAATATCATTGCCGGATGCGTGCCATCCGGCAACATTTCACTCTTACTTCTGCTGTACGCCTTCCACTGAAATAATCAGATCCACTTCCTGAGAAGCTGGACCTAAATCTGTTTTGATATTGAAGTCCTTGAGCTTAATTTTGCCTTCGGCCTCGAAGCCTGCACGTTTACCACCCCACGGGTCGTCGCCTTGACCAATTAATTTCGCTTCCAGCGTGACGGGTTTGGTTACGCCATTCAGCGTCAGATCGCCGGTAATATCCAGTTCGTCACCGTCTTTCTTCACGCTGGTGGAGGTGAATATTGCCTGTGGATATTTTGCAGTATTGAGGAAATCTGCACTGCGAAGATGTTTATCGCGTTCGGCGTGATTAGTATCGACGCTGGTGGTGTTAATTGTCACATTCACTTTATCGGCAGCCGGATTTTTTTCATCAAAGGTAAAAGTACCGTCGAAATCTTTAAAGGTGCCATATAACCAGCTATAGCCAAGATGCTGGATGCGGAAGTTAACAAAGGCGTGCTGACCTTCTTTGTCAATTTTGTAATCGGCGGCAACCGCTGAACCGGCAGAGAACATCAAGGAAGCGAAGGTTAAACCAAGCAGGCTTTTTTTCATTTTTTATACTCCATAGTCAGATGACGACTTTCCCAGCATGCGCTTCAGAGTGTCGTCTTTATCGATGAAATGATGCTTCAGGGCCATAAATCCGTGCATAACGGACAGTACTACGACGCTCCACGCGAGCCAAAAATGCAGGGCACCGGCAAAGTCAGCCTGTGCGCCAGCGTCGGCGAGGGTCGCGGGGACGTCAAACCAGCCAAAAACGCTGATCGGTTTACCATCGGCAGTTGAGATCAGATAGCCGCTGATGCCGATGGCGAACAGCAATAAGTACAATGCGAGATGTCCAGCCTTTGCGCCAAGACGAGTCATGGGAGAATAACTCTGCAGCGGACCCGGCGGTGGAGATATGACGCGCCACAGAACGCGAATAACCAGCCCCATCATTAACAAAATACCGATGCTTTTATGCAGTTCGGGTGCTTTGTGATACCAGCCATCGTAATAACTGAGCGTGACCATCCACAGACCTAAAGCAAACATGCCGTAGACAATAATTGCGCTTATCCAATGTAAGGCCGCAGATATAACACCATAGCGTTCAGGGGTATTTGTGAATGACATAAGTGCATCCAAAACGACTTTGCGAGAGAAAGAAAATGGCGTGTCGGAGAATGAATTGCAACACAAAAATAACAAATCGAATGATATTTATTTTTATTTCAATAATTTTGAATTAATAATGAAAGAATCTTCATAAGTTTAGTGGGTTCAGCATCAGAGATGTCTGGTGAGTGCTGTTGAAGCAGGAATAATCTCATTCAATTTTTCACGCTATATGAAAGGGAGATTAAATATTTGTCAGTTTATGTCAGTGCGGAAAACTAAAAATAAAACACATAGATCAGATCCATAATTGCCAACAATCCCCAGAGAAAAAGATAAAGCATCAGATGCTCGCGAATATTATTGATGAGATAGTGCAACAGCCGACGCATTAAATACTCCTGTAAAAACGGCCTCATTCTGGAGGCCGTAATGATGATTATTGGAAGCGGGAAAGCCTGAATGGCGTCAAATCAAAATCGCTTTTTTTGTCTTGCGCAAAATCGGCAGCTATTTCCCCTAAAACTGACGCAAATTTAAAACCGTGCCCACTCAGGCCGGTAATGAGCAGTGTATTATCGTGGCCGGGTAGGGTATCGATAATAAAATCTTCGTCAGGCGAATTATCATAGGTGCAGGCAGCGCCGTACAGGCAGCAACCGATACCCGGCAACACATTGCGCAAGAACGGGAAGGCTTCCGAACCATCGCTGACCACTTCCGCAAACGGAACACGTTCATCCGCTGAATGGATAACCTGGCCTCCGTTATGTTTGCCAATCTTCAACGCGTCGTTTTCTGCCGGAAAACCATAATATTGATCGCCATTGGGCAGTTCACCGGTAAATGCCGGGAATTTATTCTTCACGCTATAGCGGCCATCGGCCTGATACCAGGCAAATACTTTGCGTACGGGCTGGACAGGCAGCTCCGGGAGTAGGTCTTTTACCCATGTTCCCGCGCAGACAATCGCTTTTTTCGCCTGATACTCACCGTCTGCCGTTTCAATAGTTACGCCATCATCGTCATGACGAATTGCGGTGACCGGGCAGTTGAACAGCTGCGCACAGCCCGCTTCCTTCGCCAGTTGGATCCAGGTTTTAATCGCCAGTTCGCTGCGTAAAAAGCCGGAATCAGTCTCAAATAAGCCGATGTAGTTGTCCGGGACGCGTATTTCCGGCCAGCGGGCCATAATCCCTTGCGCATCGAGCTTTTCAACATTGAGTTGCCACTGTTCGGCGCTGTGGGCGACGTTGGCGAGAAATGCGGAGTCAGCCGGGCCGAGGTTAATGACACCAGAGCGTACAAAAATGGGATCATCTTCGTTGTGGCGGGAGAGGTCATCCCACAGTGTTTGCGCGCGGAGGACCAGCGGGACATACTTTTCGCCTTCACCATAAGCATGGCGAATTAATCGCGTATCGCCGTGGTGGCTGCCGTGTTGATGTGGTGGCATATGGGCGTCGGTCATTAGCACGTTTAAACCGGCGCGGGTTGCATAATACCCGGCGGCAGCGCCTACGGAACCGCTGCCAATAATGATGAGATCGTATTTCATTTTTTTCTCTCTGCCCTCATGGTTTAAGCAGAGTAATTAACTGAATGCAGATATACAACCCAGAAATGGTAAAGGCACCGGTGAGGTGCCTTTTGGGTGGATGGTCATGTCATGTTAATGACGCCGATACTCGTTTACCTGGAAATCACCGGATTCAATTTTGGCGATTCCTGCTTCTAATATCGAAATAAATTGTCTGGCAACATCAGTGGTTAACCAGAGCGTCTGACCAACTTCAGTCCCTTCCTGCTCGGACTTATTTGGGGTCTGGTAGTGCAAACGCAACATCAGCGCATCATAGCTATCAACGGTGCTGATGTCCCACCCTACGAGCGGATGAGTCTGAATGACTTCATTATTTTTTTCCATCATGGCCCCCTAATTCGTGTTACTAGACAACGTTATTCGAGGTTCAATGCGTTTTTATCTGAAGCAACTTCAGTATACCAATAAGTAAGGGTATTCACCGAATTTTTAAAGGGGGGAACAGATAAATTTCTGCTTTTAAGATTTATATGAACAATAAAACAGCATGTCATTCATATTTTTTTAGCATATTGTGCAATTATTTTGAGGAAGTGTAGAAATTTTGTACTCAAAATTTGTAAGTAAAATAAAAAAGCCGGGGCGACCCGGCAAAAACAAAAATCACTGCATATTATTCGCTGACAAACCAGTCATCGGCGCTTTCCCACGTTTCCTGGAGAATTTCGCTAATGCGCTGTTTATCTTCTTTTGTTGCGCCAATAACCGATAAATTATTCGCTGCGGCATAACGTACCGATACGTGGCCTTCATTATCAGGAAACGCATACTGAATACGGCGGGAAAGTTCGCCAGCCAGGGCGTCAATAGCCCCAGCTGGCAATGGAGAAGTTTTCGCTATGGTGACTTCAATTCGCATAATAGCCCCCTGTTGAATATACTGGTTATTTATACAGGTAAAATAACCTAATGACAACAGGAAGCTACGATTTTTATTGTTTAACGGACCAGCGTACCGTTTCCCCAGCGAGGAATGGCACCAGGGTGTCATCAGTCAGTGCGATGCTTTCAGCAACCTGTTGCTCTTCACGTACCAGTTCGATGAATGTGTCGTTGACCGGCAAGCCATAGAACTGCGGGCCGTTTACAGAACAGAATGCTTCAAAGTGCTGCAAAGCATTCATCTCTTCAAAGACGGTAGCGTAACTGCCCAGCGCGGTTGGGGCGTTGAAGCAGCCCGCGCAGCCGCAGCTGCTCTCTTTGCGATGACGTGCATGTGGCGCAGAATCCGTTCCGAGGAATACACGATTAAAACCGCTGGCGACCAGTTCACGCAATGCCTGTTGGTGGATATTGCGTTTGAGGATGGGTAGACAATACAGGTGCGGACGCACGCCACCAACCAGCATATGGTTGCGGTTAAACATCAGATGCTGCGGAGTGATGGTGGCAGCCAGCCGTTCATTTCCGTCACGGACATAGTCGGCAGCATCTTTGGTGGTGATGTGCTCAAAAACGACTTTCAGCGCAGTCAGACGCTGGCGTAGCGGTTCCATCACGCTTTCTATAAAGCGCGCTTCACGATCAAAAATGTCGATATCTGCATGTGTCACTTCACCATGCACCAGTAGCGGCATACCGATTTTTTCCATGCGCTCTAATACCGGCATGATTGCGTCAACTGACGTCACGCCGTGACTGGAGTTAGTGGTTGCGTTTGCCGGGTAAAGTTTTGCAGCGGTGAACACGCCTTCGTTAAATCCGCGCTCCAGCTCATTCGGATCCAGCGAATCTGTTAAATAACAGGTCATCAATGGGGTGAAATCGTGCCCGGCAGGTACGGCGTCAAGAATACGCTGGCGATACGCCACGGCAGCCTCAACAGTGGTCACGGGCGGAGCCAGATTGGGCATTACGATAGCCCGTCCATAAATTTCGCTGGTATACGGCACGACAGTTTTTAACATGTCGCCATCGCGGAGGTGAAGGTGCCAGTCGTCTGGGCGGCGGATCTTTAATACCTGGGATGGTGCAGTCATTAATCTCTATGCTCCGGCTGAAGGGATGTTTTTGCCGGACACAAAGGATAAGCGGAAACGTTTTCCTTTGCACGAAAAATAAAGGGCGCGAATGCGCCCTCGTGATTAATCCGTAAACGGAATGACAATTTCGCCTGGCTTCACTTCAATGCCTTTCGCCAGTTTCTTCGCCATTGCTTCGCCCTGGCTGCCATCTTCGCGCAGGACGTAAGCAGGTTGCTGGTTAAAGTAATTGCGTAATGCCTGGTTCAAATAGGGGAGCAACGTTTGCATCACCGTTTGCATTTTTTCCGGTTGTACCGTCGCATCGACCACTTCCATCTCTTTCAGGAAGATCGCGCCTTTTTCTTTATCAAACACGGGCAGCGCTTTCAGCTTCAGTTTCATGGTCGCTTTCTGGCTACCGAACAGGGAGTTCATGTCCAGATTGGCGTCTCCGGTTAGGGTAACCTTATTAGGTTCTTCACGACCAATTTGGCTGGTCAGGTTTGTCAGAACAATATGGGCGTCAGCCACGCCGGGTAAACCGATATCTTTTGAGAAATTATTATGTTTCGCAAGCGACTGGTTAATTTCTTGTTCGGTGATGGTGTATTGGGTGAGTTGATTACAGCCAACGAGCAGGCCACTGACGATCAATGCAGCGGCAAATAAAAACTTGTTCATGGTAGTCCTCGACATGAAATCTGCGTCAATATCCTGACACAACGCAGCATGTGTCACCAGCGATAAACGCGCCAGCAGAAAAAACTGAAAACGGCGGCAACCCGCGAATACAGGCTGCCGCGGCGGGTCAGGATTAAATCGCCATTGATGATAACAAATTGATTTGTGTCTGTTTCGCCATATTATCGCGGTAATCAGCAACGCGGCTTGGCCAGTTGATTCCGGCTACTAGCGTCAGATTACGCAGGAGCGGAAATAGCTGAATATCATCTTCCGAAAGTTCGCCATTCACGGCGTTCGGTTTGACGATCAGTTTGTCCAGCGCACGTAAATCATCGCTGATATTCTTAATCAGACCGTCAGAGTGGGCCAGCAGGTCGGCAAAATTACCCGCGCTGGCCTCTTTCTTGTCGACGAAATATTTGCGCGCGGCAGGAGTAGAAAACTCATCAAATGCCGATTTGGCAAAACGCGGCAACAGCAGTTTGTTGGCGTAGCCATTGACCTTGCGCAGCCACTCTTCAATGGCAGGGGAACGTTTGCCGGTCAGTAACGGTTTGCCGTCGAGTTTATCGACATAGTGAACGATGTCCATGCTTTCTGGCATATAGCGGCTGTCATCTTTTTGCAGAATGGGAACCTGTTTTTGACCGACCATCCGGGTGGGTGTTTCTGCGTCGTCGTTGAGCAGAACATGTAATTCGACGGGGATATTTTTCAGGCCGAAAATCATGCGGGCTTTGAGGCAGTAAGGGCAGTGATCGTAAATGTATAGCTTCACGTGACTCCTCCATTTGGCTGTCAGTTCACTTTCAGTATGGAGGAGTCAGGGGGGAGTATCAAATCAGGCGTCGCGTTCAAGCAAACGACGCGCGGCGCGTTTCTGGCTAAACTGCCAACCCAGCGCAAGGAAAGTGAAGATGCCAATAATGCCCAGCATCATCCACGGAAGCTCTGGCTGGTGCGCCGATTTGCCCAGGTCAAACAGCCAGCCGCCACCGATATAACCAATAGCGCCGCCAATCGCCAGACCCAGACGGCTAAACCCCATATAGCTGCCGCGAGCTCTTGCGTCTGCCAGCGAAGCACTTAAGGTTTCACGCGCAGGCTCGGCAATGATCGACCCGATATAAAACAGACAAATCAGGGTGAAAAGTTGTTGCAGGCCGCTGACCATGCCCACTGGCATCATGCTTAATGACATTATCAACAGCCCAGCCATTAACCGGTGTTCCAGACGAAAATGCTTTTCACTCCAGCGGGCGATAGGGTAGAGCAACGTTAACGACAGACACGCTTCAATGGCATACATCCATTTAACGGCAGAGGGCGCGCCAGCCACGTCGTTGACCATAATTGGCAGCATCAGCATCACTTGTACAGCCAGCATGTAGTAACCCGCCAGCGTCAGGACATAGGTGACAAAACGCTTGTCGCGCATCACGCGGGTCATGCCTTCGCGAACGGGCGTGCGTACGGTGGAGAGTTTCCATGCCGGTAACAACCACGCATTGAACGCTGCACACAGCACAAACAAAACTGCCCCTGTGGCGCAGACCAGGCGAAAGTCGTATTGCAACAGCCAACTCCCCAACAATGCGCCAATGACCGCACCGGCACTGTCCTGCATCATCAACAGCGAGAAAAAACGACCACGCTGTTGTGGACGGATTAGTTTCACCACCAGCGCCGAACGCGGAGGATCAAACAACGTGCCGCCGAGTCCCGAAAGCAGGCATGAAAACCACAGTAGCCACGGTTCGTGGGCGATACCCATTGTGGCGAATCCGGCGGCACGCATCAGCATACCGGTGACAATCATCGGTTTGGCGCCAAAGCGGTCGGCAATTGCTCCGCCGAAAATACCCAGACCTTGCTGAATAAACTGGCGTAGGCCGAGGGCAATACCGACCATGACGGCGGCCCAGCCCATTTGATCAACGAAGCGGATAGAGATCAGCGGGAAGACAACAAAGAACCCCAGCACGACCAGCATATTATCGATGAGCAGGAAATATTTACCCAGGTTCCTCGCCTGCGACACGCGGGACATTTCCCCTCCCGGGAAATAAAAGATGAGCACTTTCTATTCTGCATTGCCGCTAAGACTTTTCCCATCACTTCGGGGACAATATTTTTTTATCAAAACGTCGCTTTGATAGAGAGTTTTTATCAAATATGTGAATAATGCAGAAAATGGCATTCTGGACTTTTCACAGGGTCTGGTTGCGCAGGTATAGTAATACTTACAGCGTATTAAAGACGTTACGGGAAGGAGTAGGTATAGAATGTTTGGCTATCGCAGTAACGTGCCAAAAGTGCGCTTAACCACAGACCGACTGGTCGTGCGTCTGGTGCATGATCGTGATGCCTGGCGTCTTGCGGATTATTACGCAGAGAATCGCCATTTCCTCAAGCCCTGGGAGCCAGTGCGCGACGAAAGCCACTGTTATCCATCAGGCTGGCAGGCCAGGCTAGGGATGATTAACGAATTTCATAAACAAGGTTCAGCTTTCTACTTTGGCTTATTCGACCCGGACGAAAAAGAGATTATTGGCGTTGCCAATTTTTCCAATGTTGTTCGTGGCTCTTTTCATGCCTGCTATCTCGGTTATTCGATTGGGCAAAAATGGCAGGGCAAAGGACTCATGTTTGAAGCCCTGACCGCAGCCATTCGTTATATGCAGCGCACCCAACATATTCATCGCATTATGGCTAATTATATGCCGCACAATAAACGCAGCGGTGATTTACTGGCGCGACTGGGTTTTGAAAAAGAAGGCTATGCGAAAGACTATCTGTTGATTGATGGACAATGGCGCGATCACGTACTGACGGCATTAACTACCCCAGACTGGACGCCCGGCCGCTAAGGAGAATCTCATGAAATATCAACTTACTGCCCTGGAAGCTCGCGTGATTGGCTGCTTGCTGGAAAAGCAGGTGACCACGCCGGAGCAATACCCGCTCTCAGTCAATGGTGTAGTCACGGCCTGTAATCAGAAAACGAACCGTGAACCGGTTATGAATCTGAGTGAATCTGAAGTGCAGGAACAGCTGGATAATCTGGTCAAACGTCATTATCTACGCACGGTGAGCGGTTTTGGTAATCGGGTCACCAAATATGAGCAACGTTTTTGTAATTCAGAATTTGGCGATCTGAAACTGAGCGCCGCAGAAGTGGCGTTAATCACCACGTTGTTATTGCGTGGTGCCCAGACGCCGGGTGAACTGCGCAGCCGCGCCGCGCGAATGTATGAATTCAGCGATATGGCGGAAGTGGAGTCGACGCTGGAACAACTGGCAAATCGCGAAGATGGTCCTTTTGTGGTGCGTCTGGCCCGCGAACCGGGTAAACGTGAAAGCCGCTACATGCATCTTTTCAGTGGTGAGGTTGAAGATCAGCCGGCGGTGATGGATATGTCGAACGCGGTTGACGGTGATTTACAGGCACGCGTCGAAGCCCTGGAAATCGAAGTGGCAGAACTGAAACAGCGTCTTGATTCGTTGCTGGCCCATCTGGGAGATTAAAGTGAAAAAATTACGTATCGGCGTAGTGGGGTTAGGCGGCATCGCGCAAAAAGCGTGGTTACCGGTGCTGGCGGCAGCGTCTGACTGGACGTTACAAGGTGCGTGGTCGCCTACGCGCGCCAAAGCCCTGCCAATTTGTGACAGCTGGCGCATTCCTTATGCTGATTCGTTATCCAGCCTTGCCGCCAGTTGCGATGCGGTTTTTGTGCATTCCAGCACCGCCAGCCACTTTGACGTGGTCAGTACGTTACTCAATGCGGGGGTACATGTCTGTGTCGATAAACCGCTGGCAGAAAATCTGCGCGATGCTGAACGGCTGGTGGAACTGGCGGCGCGGAAAAAATTGACGTTGATGGTCGGTTTTAACCGTCGTTTCGCACCACTCTACGGTGAGTTAAAAACGCAACTCGCCACCGCAGCCTCGCTAAGAATGGATAAACATCGTAGCAATAGCGTCGGGCCACACGATCTTTATTTCACGTTGCTGGATGATTATCTGCATGTGGTGGATACCGCGCTGTGGTTGTCGGGCGGTAAAGCCTCTCTGGATGGCGGTACGCTACTGACTAATGACGCTGGCGAAATGCTGTTTGCCGAGCACCATTTTTCGGCCGGTCCTTTGCAGATCACCACCTGTATGCATCGCCGTGCCGGAAGTCAGCGTGAAACCGTGCAGGCCGTGACTGACGGTGCGCTCATCGACATTACGGATATGCGCGAATGGCGTGAGGAGCGCGGGCAGGGCGTAGTGCATAAACCGATTCCTGGTTGGCAGAGTACGCTTGAGCAACGTGGATTTGTCGGCTGTGCGCGGCACTTCATTGAATGCGTGCAAAATCAGACAGTTCCGCAAACCGCCGGCGAACAGGCAGTGCTGGCGCAACGTATCGTTGACAAGATCTGGCGCGATGCGATGAGTGAATAAACCCTGTAACATCTGGCGGTAGCAATTCACCATAATCCAGGTAGACTATTCGCCTCTTTCAGCGCCTGCCTTGCAGGCGTTTTGCCCGTGGGTCTGGATTAGAACACCGATGAATTTATTAAAATCGCTGGCCGCCGTCAGCTCGATGACCATGTTTTCGCGTGTGCTTGGCTTCGCACGTGACGCAATTGTCGCCAGAATCTTTGGCGCAGGGATGGCAACCGACGCCTTTTTCGTCGCTTTTAAACTTCCTAACTTGTTGCGCCGTATTTTTGCCGAAGGGGCATTTTCCCAGGCATTTGTACCGATTCTGGCGGAATATAAAAGCAAGCAGGGTGAAGACGCCACGCGGGTCTTTGTCTCTTATGTTTCTGGCCTGCTGACACTTGCGCTGGCGGTTGTGACGGTCGCTGGCATGCTCGCTGCACCGTGGGTGATCATGGTGACCGCGCCTGGCTTCGCTGACACTGCCGACAAATTTGCCCTGACCAGCCAGCTACTAAAGATAACCTTTCCCTATATCTTGCTGATCTCCCTGGCGTCGCTGGTGGGAGCGATTCTGAATACCTGGAACCGCTTCTCAATTCCGGCGTTTGCCCCGACATTGCTCAATATCAGCATGATTGGCTTTGCGCTGTTTGCCGCGCCGTACTTTAATCCACCGGTGCTGGCGCTGGCCTGGGCTGTTACGGTCGGCGGCATCCTGCAGCTGGTGTATCAGCTACCGCATCTGAAGAAGATCGGCATGCTGGTTTTGCCACGCATTAACTTCCACGATGCCGGAGCAATGCGCGTGGTGAAACAGATGGGACCGGCGATCCTTGGCGTCTCTGTGAGCCAGATCTCCTTAATCATCAACACCATTTTTGCCTCGTTTCTTGCTTCCGGTTCGGTGTCTTGGATGTATTACGCCGACCGCTTAATGGAGTTTCCGTCCGGTGTACTGGGCGTGGCGCTTGGCACCATTTTGCTGCCGTCGCTGTCGAAAAGTTTTGCCAGTGGCAATCATGATGAATACAACCGTTTGATGGACTGGGGGCTGCGTCTTTGTTTCCTGTTGGCGCTGCCGAGTGCGGTTGCGTTGGGCATTCTTTCCGGTCCGTTAACCGTTTCGCTGTTCCAGTACGGTAAATTTACCGCCTTTGATGCGCTGATGACCCAGCGGGCGTTAATTGCCTACTCGGTGGGTTTGATTGGCCTGATTGTAGTGAAAGTGTTGGCTCCTGGCTTTTATTCCCGCCAGGACATTAAAACGCCAGTGAAAATTGCCATCGTTACGCTGATTTTAACGCAATTGATGAACCTGGCGTTTATCGGTCCGTTGAAACATGCCGGGCTGTCACTTTCTATTGGTCTGGCGGCGTGTCTGAATGCTTCGCTGCTTTACTGGCAGTTGCGTAAGCAGAAAATCTTTACCCCGCAACCTGGCTGGATGGCGTTTCTGTTGCGTCTGGTAGTGGCGGTACTGGTGATGTCGGGCGTGCTTTTAGGTATGTTACATATCATGCCGGAGTGGTCATTGGGTACCATGCCCTGGCGCTTACTGCGTTTAATGGCGGTCGTGCTGGCGGGGATTGCCGCGTACTTCGCTGCACTGGCGGTACTGGGCTTCAAAGTTAAAGAATTTGCCCGCCGGACGGTGTAACAATGCATTCCGGCCTGCAGTGCAGGCCGGAGATAATCTTCAGATCGAAATCTTTTTACTGCCGCGATGGGTTGTTGAGGTCTGACCGTTCGCCCCATATAGCGTCGGTTCCTGATGCGGTTTCAACATTTCCAGCGCCTGTTGATTGCGCTCAATCTGTCCTTCCAGTAACCAGCCGTTATGTTGATTCATTTGACGTAGTTGCTGCGTTTTCACAGTAATTTCCTGCCAGCGTTGACTAATATCAACGCTATTTGCTGAATTGGGTTCTTTCCTGCGTAACTGTTCGAGGTAATCCAGCGTCGCCAGCAGTGAGCTTTTTTGTTCTGTAATCCATTGCAACTGGCTGCCGTTGATCTGCCCCATTGAGAGATGTTGCTGCTCTTGATCCATTACCGTTTTGAGATCGTTAAGCACAGCGGACATCTGGTCGAGGATCTCTGCAAGACGCGTCATACGATCAGTTACTCTGCAAGTCTTGCTGCGCTTCGTTGATCAGCGCATCGGCAATTTTGCCGGTGTCCATTTTTAGTTCACCGTTACGAATCGCCAGCTTTAACGCTTCGACACGTTCAGGATTGATATCACTGCTGCCGGGTTGCATCAGTTTTGCTTGCGCGTCGCTTAACGTCACACTGGTGCTGGTGGCGGCGGTTGTTTTTGCCGCCCGGGTATTCGTTACCGGCGCGTCAGTGGTTTCACGCGGTTGAACGGTGCTTACGGGCTTCAGAGGTGAAGTGCGGTCAATACTCATGGTTTATTCCTCATTGAGGGCGCTTTTATCATGTGTTGCTTATTTATCGGCAAGGGACGGGTAATCTTTAACAGCTTACAGGTTTATAAGAATATTCCCATCTGCATCAACAACGCCGCTGACCACCTGTCCCGATACCATGCGCACCCGCGCATTCTGTGCGACGGCAGCATTGTTCAGCGCCTGACCTTCTGCGTTGGCGCTAAACCCATCACCGCTGGCGATCACGTTGACGCGTTGTCCCGCTTTTACCCGCCATGCCTGGCGAAACTGGGTTAACTGGATAGGTTGATCGGGTGATATATCGCGCAGGCTAACGGCATCAACAAGTTGATTGATATCCAGCACCGTACGCGGTGGCAGGGTATCCAGCCTGCCGCGTTTCAGTTTGACATTGCCAGCTTCCAGTTTTCCTCCCCGCACAATGGGCATCGCGGCAACCACATAATTTCCTGTAGCCTGCACATTAACTTGTAAATATCGTTTGTCGTTACCGCAGCGAGCCAACACATTCACATTGCCCCACAGGCGGGAATTATTGCTCATCGAAAGCAATGGCTGCTCGCACGGCGGTAGTAGATTGGGCGCTGTACGAATAGAAACACGAACCTCATCACTTACCCCCGCGAGCTGGGCGCTAAAAAAGGTGTGCAATTGCGATGTGAGATTGCTCGCCGCACTTAACGGACTGAACAGTATCGCGATGATCGCCACGCGACGTTTTATTGCCAGCATTTTCGCCCCCCAGCCATTTCTACAACGTGAATTGTACCTGTCCGCAATGACCATCAACGGCATAAATAGCGACCCATTTTGCGTTTATTCCGCCGATAACGCGCGCGTAAAGGCATTTAAGCTGATGGCAGAATTTTGATACCTGCGGAGGAGATATGCTCGATAAGCTCGACGCCGCCTTACGTTTTCAACAAGAGGCGCTCAATCTGCGCGCCCAGCGTCAGGAAGTGCTGGCAGCAAACATCGCCAATGCCGATACCCCTGGTTATCAGGCTCGCGATATCGATTTTGCCAGTGAACTTAAAAAAGTCATGCAACGTGGACGGGATGCAACAAGTGTGGTTGCACTGACGATGACCTCAACGCAACACATTCCGGCGCAGGCGCTGACGCCTCCTACCGCAGAACTGCAATACCGTATTCCGGACCAGCCTTCGCTTGACGGTAATACCGTCGATATGGATCGCGAACGCACCCAGTTTGCCGATAACAGCCTGCAATACCAGATGAGCCTTAGCGCGTTGAGCGGGCAAATCAAAGGCATGATGAACGTTTTACAGAGCGGAAATTAACGGATGGCACTGCTGAATATTTTTGATATCGCCGGTTCGGCGTTAACTGCCCAGTCCCAGCGCCTGAACGTGGCGGCCAGTAATCTGGCGAATGCTGATAGCTTGACCGGTCCCGATGGACAGCCATATCGGGCAAAACAGGTGGTATTTCAGGTTAACGCTGCGCCAGGTGCTGCGACAGGCGGCGTAAAAGTTGCCGATGTTATAGAAAGTCAGGCCCCGGACAAACTGGTTTATGAACCGGGTAATCCGCTGGCGGATGCAAAGGGCTACGTGAAAATGCCAAACGTTGATGTCGTCGGGGAGATGGTTAACACCATGTCGGCGTCACGCAGTTATCAGGCCAATGTTGAAGTGCTCAACACGGTGAAAAGCATGATGCTGAAAACCCTTACGCTCGGTCAATAAAGGAGAAAGCTATGTCCATTGCGGTAACCACCACCGATCCGACAAATACCGGCGTCAGCACCACCAGTAGTAGTTCGCTCACGGGCAGCAACGCCGCAGATTTACAAAGCAGTTTTCTGACTTTGTTGGTGGCGCAGCTGAAAAACCAGGACCCGACCAATCCAATGGAAAACAACGAGCTGACGTCGCAATTGGCACAAATCAGCACGGTCAGCGGGATTGAAAAACTCAATACCACGCTCGGATCTATTTCCGGACAGATTGATAACAGCCAGTCGTTACAGGCCAGTAACCTGATCGGTCACGGTGTGATGATCCCCGGTACCACAGTTCTTGCGGGAACCGGCAGTGATGAAGGGGCTGTGACCACGACCACGCCGTTTGGTGTTGAGCTGCAACAGGCGGCAGACAAAGTTACGGCCACCATCACCGATAAAAACGGTGCAGTTGTCCGTACCATTGATATCGGTGAACTGACTGCCGGAGTCCACAGTTTCACCTGGGACGGTACGTTGACTGACGGCAGCACTGCGCCGAACGGTTCTTACAATGTAGCGATTAGCGCCAGTAGCGGTGGTACACAACTGGTTGCCCAGCCGCTGCAGTTTGCTCTGGTGCAGGGTGTGATCCGCGGCAACAACGGTAATACGCTGGATCTCGGCACTTACGGCACCACCACCCTCGACGAAGTACGGCAGATAATTTAAGCCTTCACATTTCAGGAGTCAGTCATGGCCTTTTCTCAAGCGGTTAGCGGATTAAACGCTGCCGCCACCAACCTCGATGTTATTGGCAACAATATCGCCAACTCCGCCACCTACGGCTTTAAATCAGGCACGGCCTCTTTTGCCGATATGTTTGCCGGTTCGAAAGTGGGACTGGGGGTAAAAGTTGCCGGTATCACTCAGGACTTTACCGATGGCACGACCACCAACACCGGGCGAGGTCTGGACGTTGCTATCAGCCAGAACGGTTTTTTCCGTCTGGTAGACAGCAACGGTTCGGTGTTCTACAGCCGTAACGGACAATTTAAGCTGGATGAAAACCGTAACCTGGTGAATATGCAAGGTTTACAGCTGACGGGTTACCCGGCAACCGGTACGCCGCCGACTATTCAGCAAGGGGCGAATCCGACCAATATTTCGATCCCGAATACCCTGATGGCAGCGAAAACTACCACCACGGCGTCGATGCAGATCAACCTGAATTCCAGTGATCCGCTTCCCTCTGTTAAAGCATTCGATGCCAGCAATGCGGATAGCTATAACAAAAAAGGTTCGGTGACTGTTTTCGATAGTCAGGGTAATGCTCATGATATGAGCGTTTATTTTGTGAAGACCGGGGATAACAACTGGGATGTTTACACCCTGGATAGCAGTGATCCAACAGGCACAGCTAACCCTGCAACGACGCTGGTGTTTAATGCCAATGGCGTTCTGACCTCAGATCCAACAAAGGATATTACCACCGGCGCAATTAACGGCGCAGATCCCGCCACGTTTAGCCTGAGCTTCCTCAATTCTATGCAGCAAAATACCGGCGCTAACAACATCGTGGCAACCACCCAGAATGGCTACAAACCGGGTGACCTGGTGAGTTATCAAATCAATGATGACGGTACGGTTGTCGGCAACTATTCCAACGAACAAACCCAACTGCTGGGGCAGATTGTACTGGCGAACTTTGCCAACAACGAAGGTCTGGCATCCGAAGGCGACAACGTCTGGTCTGCGACGCAATCTTCTGGCGTGGCGCTGTTGGGGACTGCCGGGACGGGCAACTTTGGTACGCTGACCAACGGTGCGCTGGAAGCGTCCAACGTCGATCTCAGTAAAGAACTGGTCAATATGATCGTTGCCCAGCGTAACTATCAGTCTAACGCCCAGACCATCAAAACCCAGGACCAGATCCTCAACACGCTGGTTAACTTACGCTAATCGCTGACGGGATAGCTCAATGGATCACGCAATTTATACCGCGATGGGAGCAGCCAGCCAGACGCTGAATCAACAGGCGGTAACCGCCAGTAATCTGGCCAATGCCTCTACGCCCGGTTTTCGCGCGCAGTTAAACGCCTTGCGCGCAGTGCCGGTGGAAGGGCTTTCACTGCCCACGCGCACGTTGGTAACGGCGTCAACACCGGGTGCAGACATGACGCCCGGCAAGATGGATTACACCTCGCGCCCGCTGGACGTTGCGTTGCAGCAGGATGGCTGGCTGGCCGTGCAGACCGCTGACAGCAGCGAAGGGTATACGCGTAATGGCAGCATTCAGGTTGATCCCACCGGGCAACTGACAATTCAGGGACATCCGGTGATAGGCGAGGCGGGGCCAATTGCTGTGCCGGAAGGGGCGGAAATCACTATTGCTGCCGATGGAACAATCTCGGCGCTGAATCCGGGCGATCCGGCAAATACGGTTGCGCCAGTGGGGCGTCTGAAACTGGTGAAAGCCACGGGCAGCGAAGTGCAGCGCGGTGACGACGGCATTTTTCGTTTAAGCGCGGAAAGCCAGGCCACGCGTGGGCCGGTACTGCAGGCAGATCCAACCTTGCGTGTGATGTCGGGAGTTCTGGAAGGCAGTAACGTCAATGCCGTTGCGGCAATGAGCGACATGATTGCCAGCGCGCGGCGTTTTGAAATGCAGATGAAGGTGATCAGCAGCGTCGATGATAACGCAGGCCGTGCCAACCAACTGCTGTCGATGAGTTAATTAAACGATTGATGACATTGCAATAAAAGCGCGCGGACTATTCTCTCGCCCATTTTGGGAGAGGTTAGGGTGAGGGGAAATTCGCACCGTCGCGTGCTTCTGCTCTGCTTGTCACTAATCCACTACAGGACATTTTATGATCAGTTCATTATGGATCGCCAAAACGGGCCTTGACGCCCAGCAAACCAATATGGACGTCATTGCCAACAACCTGGCAAACGTTAGTACCAACGGTTTTAAGCGTCAGCGCGCGGTGTTTGAAGATCTGCTGTATCAAACCATTCGCCAGCCGGGGGCACAGTCTTCCGAACAAACCACCTTACCATCCGGATTACAAATCGGTACGGGGGTACGCCCGGTCGCCACTGAACGCTTACACAGCCAGGGCAACCTGTCGCAAACCAATAACAGCAAAGATGTCGCGATTAAAGGGCAGGGCTTTTTCCAGGTGATGTTGCCAGATGGCTCATCAGCCTATACCCGTGACGGCTCTTTCCAGGTGGATCAGAACGGGCAGCTGGTGACGGCTGGTGGTTTTCAGGTGCAGCCAGCGATCACCATTCCGGCGAATGCGTTAAGTATCACCATCGGTCGTGATGGCGTGGTCAGCGTAACCCAACAAGGCCAGGCAGCTCCGGTTCAGGTTGGGCAGCTCAATCTCACCACCTTTATGAATGATACCGGACTGGAGAGTATTGGCGAAAACCTCTACACCGAAACGCAATCCTCCGGTGCACCGAACGAAAGCACGCCGGGCCTGAACGGCGCGGGACTGCTGTATCAAGGGTATGTTGAAACGTCTAACGTCAACGTGGCGGAAGAACTTGTCAATATGATTCAGGTGCAACGCGCTTACGAAATCAACAGTAAAGCGGTATCCACCACCGATCAGATGCTGCAAAAACTGACGCAACTCTAAGGCATAACCGGTGGCAGATTCACCGGTTTACTGATTTTTGAAGATGATAGCCATGCAAAAAAACGCTGCGCATACTTATGCCATTTCCAGCTTGTTGGTGCTTTCACTAACCGGCTGCGCCTGGATACCCTCCACGCCGCTGGTGCAGGGGGCGACCAGTGCACAACCGGTTCCCGGTCCGACGCCCGTCGCCAACGGGTCTATTTTCCAGTCTGCTCAGCCGATTAACTATGGCTATCAACCGCTGTTTGAAGATCGTCGACCACGCAATATTGGCGATACGCTGACCATCGTGTTGCAGGAGAACGTCAGCGCCAGCAAAAGCTCCTCTGCGAATGCCAGCCGTGACGGTAAAACTAATTTTGGCTTTGATACTGTGCCGCGCTATTTGCAGGGGCTGTTTGGTAACGCTCGTGCCGATGTCGAAGCCTCCGGTGGTAACACGTTCAACGGAAAGGGCGGGGCCAATGCCAGCAATACCTTTAGCGGCACGTTGACGGTGACGGTTGACCAGGTACTGGTCAACGGCAACCTACATGTGGTGGGTGAAAAACAGATTGCCATTAATCAGGGTACCGAATTTATTCGCTTCTCTGGCGTGGTTAATCCACGCACCATCAGCGGCAGCAATACCGTACCGTCTACTCAGGTGGCGGATGCGCGCATTGAATACGTAGGCAATGGCTACATTAACGAAGCGCAAAATATGGGCTGGTTGCAGCGTTTCTTCCTTAACCTGTCGCCAATGTAAGTGAGGCTGTGGTGATTAAATTTCTCTCTGCATTAATTCTTCTACTGGTTATCACGGCAGCTCAGGCTGAGCGTATTCGCGATCTCACCAGTGTTCAGGGGGTAAGGCAAAACTCACTGATTGGCTATGGCCTGGTGGTGGGGCTTGATGGTACAGGTGACCAGACAACTCAGACGCCGTTTACCACACAAACGCTTAATAACATGCTCTCACAGCTGGGAATTACCGTTCCGACGGGCACCAATATGCAGCTAAAAAACGTCGCTGCGGTAATGGTGACGGCGTCACTTCCGCCGTTTGGACGCAAGGGGCAAACCATTGACGTGGTGGTTTCTTCTATGGGAAATGCCAAAAGTCTGCGTGGCGGTACGTTATTGATGACACCGCTTAAGGGCGTTGACAGTCAGGTGTATGCGCTGGCGCAGGGCAATATTCTGGTTGGCGGCGCAGGGGCCTCCGCTGGCGGTAGCAGTGTTCAGGTGAACCAACTGAACGGTGGACGGATCACCAATGGTGCGGTTATTGAACGTGAATTGCCCAGCCAGTTTGGCGTCGGGAATACCCTTAATTTGCAACTTAACGACGAAGATTTCAGTATGGCGCAGCAAATCGCTGACACCATCAACCGCGTGCGTGGATATGGCAGCGCCACCGCGTTAGATGCGCGGACTATTCAGGTGCGCGTACCGAGTGGCAACAGTTCCCAGGTCCGTTTCCTTGCCGATATCCAGAATATGCAGGTTAATGTTACCCCGCAGGACGCTAAAGTAGTGATTAACTCGCGCACTGGTTCGGTGGTGATGAATCGCGAAGTGACCCTCGACAGCTGCGCGGTAGCGCAGGGGAATCTCTCGGTTACGGTAAATCGGCAGGCCAATGTCAGCCAGCCAGATACACCGTTTGGTGGCGGGCAGACTGTGGTTACTCCACAAACGCAGATCGATTTACGCCAGAGCGGCGGTTCGCTGCAAAGCGTACGTTCCAGCGCCAGCCTCAATAACGTGGTGCGTGCGCTCAATGCGCTGGGCGCTACGCCGATGGATCTGATGTCCATACTGCAATCAATGCAAAGTGCGGGATGTCTGCGGGCAAAACTGGAAATCATCTGATGATCAGCGACAGCAAACTACTGGCAAGTGCGGCCTGGGATGCACAATCGCTCAACGAACTTAAGGCGAAAGCGGGCGAAGATCCGGCGGCAAATATCCGTCCGGTGGCCCGCCAGGTGGAAGGGATGTTCGTGCAGATGATGTTGAAAAGCATGCGCGACGCTTTACCAAAAGATGGCCTGTTCAGCAGCGAGCACACTCGCCTGTATACCAGTATGTATGACCAGCAGATTGCCCAACAGATGACGGCGGGCAAAGGTCTGGGGCTGGCAGAGATGATGGTTAAACAGATGACGCCAGAACAACCATTGCCAGAGGAGTCCACGCCAGCAGCACCGATGAAATTCCCGCTCGAAACCGTGGTGCGTTATCAAAATCAGACGCTTTCGCAGCTGGTGCAAAAGGCCGTACCACGTAACTACGATGATTCGCTGCCGGGTGACAGTAAAGCATTCCTCGCGCAACTCTCGTTGCCCGCCCAACTGGCAAGCCAGCAAAGCGGTGTGCCACATCATTTGATCCTCGCTCAGGCGGCGCTGGAATCTGGCTGGGGACAACGGCAAATCCGCCGTGAAAACGGCGAGCCGAGCTATAACCTGTTTGGCGTCAAAGCCTCTGGCAACTGGAAAGGGCCAGTCACTGAAATCACCACGACTGAATATGAAAATGGCGAAGCGAAGAAAGTAAAAGCGAAGTTTCGGGTCTACAGCTCGTATCTGGAAGCATTGTCGGATTACGTTGGGCTGTTAACGCGTAACCCGCGCTACGCCGCCGTGACGACCGCCGCGAGTGCGGAGCAGGGGGCGCAGGCCCTACAGGACGCGGGCTATGCCACCGATCCTCACTATGCCCGCAAACTCACCAGCATGATTCAGCAGATGAAATCGATAAGCGACAAGGTGAGCAAAACCTACAGCATGAACATTGATAATCTGTTCTGAATAACTCAAGTCCGGCGGGTCGCTGCCGATAATACTCTGTAATTGAAGGCTTATAAGGAACCTCCATGTCCAGCTTGATCAATAACGCCATGAGCGGACTGAACGCGGCCCAGGCGGCGTTAAATACGGCAAGTAATAATATCTCCAGCTATAACGTTGCCGGATATACCCGCCAAACCACTATTATGGCGCAGGCCAATAGCACGTTGGGCGCTGGCGGCTGGGTTGGCAATGGCGTCTACGTTTCTGGTGTGCAGCGTGAGTATGATGCTTTTATTACCAACCAGTTACGTGCTGCGCAGACGCAAAGTAGCGGCCTGACTGCCCGCTATGAGCAGATGTCGAAAATCGACAATATGCTCTCCACCAGTACCTCTTCGCTGGCAACACAGATGCAGGATTTCTTCACCAGCCTGCAAACGCTGGTGAGTAACGCGGAAGACCCGGCAGCGCGCCAGGCGCTGATTGGGAAATCAGAAGGGTTGGTGAATCAGTTTAAAACCACCGATCAATATCTGCGCGACCAGGACAAACAGGTCAATATCGCGATAGGTGCCAGCGTTGATCAGATCAACAATTACGCTAAACAAATCGCCAGCCTGAACGATCAAATCTCGCGTCTGACAGGCGTGGGGGCAGGGGCGTCACCTAACAATCTGCTGGATCAACGCGATCAACTGGTGAGTGAATTAAACCAGATTGTTGGCGTAGAAGTTAGCGTTCAGGATGGTGGCACTTATAACATCACGATGGCCAATGGCTACTCACTGGTTCAGGGAAGTACGGCGCGGCAGCTGGCGGCAGTTCCTTCCAGCGCTGACCCTTCTCGTACGACTGTCGCTTACGTTGATGGTACGGCAGGCAATATTGAGATCCCGGAGAAATTGCTGAATACCGGGTCGCTGGGCGGCATTCTGACATTCCGTTCTCAGGATCTGGACCAGACGCGTAATACGCTTGGACAACTGGCGCTGGCATTTGCCGAGGCTTTCAACACCCAACACAAAGCCGGATTTGATGCTAACGGCGATGCCGGTGAAGATTTCTTTGCTATCGGTAAGCCCGCGGTTCTGCAAAACACGAAAAACAAAGGTGACGTTGCGATCGGTGCAACGGTAACTGATGCCTCCGCGGTACTGGCGACAGATTACAAAATCTCGTTCGATAATAATCAGTGGCAGGTCACCCGCCTTGCCAGCAATACCACTTTTACGGTGACGCCGGATGCCAACGGTAAAGTGGCATTTGATGGTCTGGAGTTGACGTTTACAGGAACGCCTGCCGTTAACGACAGCTTCACGTTGAAACCGGTAAGTGACGCCATCGTCAACATGGATGTATTAATCACTGACGAAGCGAAAATCGCCATGGCGAGCGCAGAAGATGCGGGTGATAGCGACAACCGCAACGGTCAGGCCCTGCTGGATCTGCAAAGCAACAGTAAAACGGTGGGCGGTGCGAAATCCTTTAACGACGCTTATGCCTCGTTAGTGAGTGATATCGGTAATAAAACCGCGACGTTGAAAACCAGTAGCGCCACGCAAGGTAATGTGGTGACGCAGCTTTCCAATCAGCAGCAGTCGATTTCCGGTGTCAATCTCGATGAGGAGTACGGAAATCTGCAACGTTTTCAGCAGTATTACCTCGCGAATGCGCAGGTTCTGCAGACGGCAAACGCGATTTTTGATGCGCTGATTAACATTCGCTAAGGGGAGATAAAATGCGTTTCAGTACCCAGATGATGTACCAGCAAAACATGCGCGGCATCACCAATTCTCAGGCAGAATGGATGAAGTACGGTGAACAGATGTCGACGGGTAAGCGAGTCGTTAACCCTTCAGATGATCCCATTGCTGCATCACAAGCTGTTGTTCTCTCCCAGGCACAGGCGCAAAACAGCCAGTACACGCTGGCGCGTACTTTCGCCACTCAAAAAGTGTCACTGGAAGAGAGTGTACTTAGCCAGGTCACCACCGCTATCCAGAATGCTCAGGAAAAAATTGTCTACGCCAGCAATGGCACCTTGAGTGACGATGACCGGGCCTCGCTGGCTACGGATATTCAGGGGCTTCGTGACCAGTTGCTGAATCTGGCGAACACCACTGACGGTAACGGGCGCTACATTTTTGCCGGTTATAAAACAGAATCCGCACCGTTTAGCGAGGAGGATGGCAAATACGAAGGCGGAGCAGAAAGTATTAAACAACAGGTCGATGCTTCGCGTTCGATGGTGATAGGGCACACGGGTGACAAAATTTTCGACAGTATTACCAGCAACGCGGTAGCGGAACCAGACGGTAGCGCTTCTGAAACCAATCTTTTTGCCATGCTGGATAGCGCCATCGCAGCCCTGAAAACGCCGGTCGCGGATAGCGAAGCGGATAAAGAAACCGCCGCTGCGGCACTGGATAAAACCAACCGCGGACTGAAAAACTCGCTGAACAATGTGCTGACTGTTCGCGCGGAATTAGGCACGCAGCTGAACGAACTGGAGTCGCTGGATTCATTAGGTAGCGATCGCGCTTTAGGGCAAACGCAGCAGATGAGCGATCTGGTTGATGTGGACTGGAATGCAACTATTTCATCTTACATCATGCAGCAAACGGCATTGCAGGCGTCGTATAAAGCATTTACCGATATGCAGGGATTGTCGCTCTTCCAGCTCAACAAATAATTTCGCTTTAAAACATATCATGAAACTGGGTATGTTTTGTCTGCCTGCTCTGGGATCGCCGGGGCGGGCATTTTTTTGCATGAGACATAACGAACTATTTAAGACATTCCTGCAAATCAGCCAATGTTGCCATCAGTATCATAGAATCGACAGGCGATGGTTCAAACCCCACTCGCAGATAAAACTCACGGGCCTGGTCTGATAACGCATGGACCAACATTCCGCGAATACCAATGACTTCAGCCGCCTGTAGTACTCGTAGACCGGCATCTCTGACCATCGCACGACCGATGCCCTGACCCTGTAATGATTTATCTATTGCCAGACGACCAAGTACTACAACAGGGATCGGTTCTGGCATATTTCGGCGAAATCGTCCTGTCGCGACATACGTTTCAACGGCGCTGGAAGCAAGCGAATAATATGCCAAAACGTTGCTATACGTATCACAGCTAACAAATGTACGTGATGCGCCGGCAAGCTGATTTTTTAGGGCTCTCTGCTTTAGCCAGTTATCCATCGTTTCTACTCCCGAGCAAAAAGAGGTGAATTGATGCCTTGCCATGAGTGGCTCGGGGGCCTGAATCATTTTTTTTGCTCCCACGGCGCGGGTGTTTGCATGGTTTTGCGTAATGCAGCATTGGGCGCGGGGGGCTGATCCAGACGATTCAAAAATAGCTGGTAATCATCAGAATCGATCCTGAAAATTCTCTGCTCAATGAGCGCCTCTTCAGCTGCGGCTCTGGCGGCCTCAAGGACAAATTCGGTGCGATTTTTTCCTCGGGCTTTAGCGGCCCGGTCAATAAGATCGCGTTCTGCGGGTTTTATGCGCAAGTTTAAAGATTCGCGCCTGGCTGGAATGTTATTGGCTGCTGGCATAAATATATCCTTCGGCTTTGCGTGGATGATAATTATACAGCACATGTAACGCTAATGTCATTACAGCAAAGATGCTACCCCTGAAATAAAAAAGCCCTGGCAGTTACCAGGGCTTGATTACTTGAGCTAATTATTACTCAACAGGTTGCGGACGCGCAGGAGCGGCAGAGGCATGATGCGTTGCCGTATGACCACCTGCGGCACCTTTGCCTTCGAAGGCAAAAGTAGGGCGCTGCCAGTCACTGTGACGCGGTGCCTCCGGAACATATTCCGGTGCCGGAGCGCGCGTCATTGGCGCGGTAGCGTGGTTATGCTCAACGGTGATCTCTGGTTCAACCGCGGCTACCGTTTCAACTTCTGCTGCGACTGGTGCGGCAGGTTGAGCAACAACTTCAGGTTCAGCAACCACAACCTCAGCAGTTTCGGCAACTTCTTCAATATCAGCCGTCTCTTCCTGCGGTTCAACTACCGGTTCTGCGTGTTCTGCAACTTCCTGGGCTACGGCAACATCAGACTCGGTAATCACCTGCGGCTGTTCAGTTACCGCGGCGGCAATTACTTCAGGATGCGTCGTTTCAACCACTTCCGGTTGCGGTTCGGCAACGTGAACGGGGGCTTCTACGACTTCAGCCACTTCTTCAACAACCGGTGCGCTAACAACCGGTTCGACAGCGGCGGCGACAGGGACCTCAGTCACCATCGGCTGCACTTGTACTTCTTCCTGTTCGCGCTGCTCTTCGACCTGTACATCTTGCGGACGTACAATTGGATAGCGGATCCAGACTTTGCCAGAGGCCAGTTCCGGAGATGCGCACGCTACGGTCAACGGCATTGGCGATTGGGTTGGATAACGCTCGTCACGATAGCGACGACGACGCTGACCACTCACGCGCAGGTGACGAGGCGAGCGGCGAGAACGACGCGGCATGCCACCGTTGTCACGGTTATCGGCATTGTTCTCTTCTTGCTGTTCTGGTGCAGCTTGCGCTACGACTGGCAGCGGGACTTTCACCAGTTCTGTGCGTGGAGCTGGCGCTTCCTGAACAATTGGTTCGGCAGCGACAGTTTCTTCAACCACCGGTGCGACTACCGCTTCTTCGGCTACGCTTTGCTCGTAACGCACTTTCTGATTGAGCTGACGCTGTTTACGACGCGGCTGAACCGGACGTACACGTTCTTCCTGTTCGGTTTCCTGAACAGATTGCTCTTCAACATTCAGCGCCTTCGCTTCTTGTTGCGCCTGACGTTTATCATCGTTACGGCGGCGGCTACGTTCACGACGCGGCGCTTGCTGCTCGTCGGTGGTACGCGCTTTTTCCGTTACCTCAGCCTGCTGACGGCTCTCACGCGTCTCGACAGTCTGCTGCTGTGCCTGGCGACGATTACGACGGTTTTCTTCGCGATTATCGCTGCCTTCTGTACGTTCACTACGGGAGTCGCGGCGCTCATTACGGTCACGGCGGTTGTTCTGACGAGGCTTGCGACGATCCTGTTGACGTTCCGGTTTCGCTTCTGCTTTCGGTGCTGGTTGCTCGGCCGGTTTGGTTTCTTCACCACCGCTGAACAGCGCTTTCAGTGCGCCGAAGAAGCGGCTCAACAACCCTGGTTGTGCAGGAGATGCTGGTGTTGCCGTTGCAGCTTTAGGTGCTGGGGCTACAACAGGCGCGGCAGGTTCAGCTGGGGTTGGCGCTGGCGGCACATCCGGCATGGCAAAGGTTGCCAGCGCAGGTTGTTCCGGACGCTTACGTTCAGCGAACTCTTCTTCAGACGGCAGCGCCATCGCTTCTTCATGCAGCTTCGGCAGCATGTAGCTTAAGGTTGGAGTTTCTTCCCCTTTACGCACGCGCAGCACATGGTAGTGCGGGGTTTCCATCTGATCGTTTGGCACAATCACACAGCGCACGCCGTCCTGACGAGTTTCAATCGCATTCACTGCAGAACGTTTTTCATTCAGCAGGTAAGACGCGATTGGCACAGGAACAATGGCGTGAACTTCCTGAGTGTTCTCTTTCAGCGCTTCTTCTTCGATCAGACGCAGAATAGAGAGCGACAACGATTCGTTGTCACGCACGGTACCGGTACCGGAGCAGCGCGGGCAGACGTGATGGCTGGATTCACCCAGTGATGGGCTCAGACGCTGACGGGACATTTCCAGCAGGCCAAAGCGAGAAATATGGCTGATTTGAATACGCGCACGGTCCTGACGCACCGCTTCACGCAGACGATTTTCTACCGCACGCTGGTGGCGTACTGGCGTCATGTCGATGAAGTCGATAACAATCAGGCCGCCGAGGTCACGCAGGCGCAGCTGACGAGCAATCTCATCGGCAGCTTCGAGGTTGGTGTTAAACGCGGTTTCTTCGATATCGCCGCCGCGGGTCGCGCGTGCGGAGTTGATGTCGATGGCGGTTAACGCTTCGGTGCTGTCGATAACAATGGAACCACCGGATGGCAGACGAACTTCACGCTGGAAGGCGGACTCAATCTGTGACTCGATCTGGTAGTGGCTGAACAGCGGGATCTCGCCGGTGTACAGTTTGATTTTGCTGCTGAAATCCGGGCGACCTAATGCAGCGATATGCTGGCGTGCAAGTTCGAGCACTTTCGGGTTATCGATAAGGATTTCGCCGATGTCCTGACGTAAGTAATCGCGGAATGCGCGAACGATTACGTTGCTCTCCTGATGAATCAGGAACGGAGCCGGGCGGCTTTCAGCGGCTTTTTTGATGGCTTCCCAGTGTTTCAGACGGAAGCTTAAATCCCATTGCAGCGCCTCAGCAGATTTGCCGACGCCAGCGGTGCGCACGATAAGCCCCATGCCTTCCGGCAGTTCAAGGCTTGCCAGTGCTTCTTTTAATTCGGTACGGTCGTCGCCTTCGATACGACGAGAAATGCCACCCGCGCGCGGGTTGTTCGGCATCAGAACCAGATAGCTACCCGCCAGACTGATAAAGGTGGTTAATGCCGCGCCTTTGTTGCCGCGCTCTTCTTTATCGATCTGAACAATGACTTCCTGACCTTCACGCAACACATCTTTAATGTTGGGACGACCATGAGCACTGTAGTTAGCAGGGAAATATTCGCGGGCAATTTCTTTTAGTGGGAGGAAACCGTGACGTTCAGCGCCGTAATCAACAAAAGCAGCTTCCAGACTCGGTTCAATGCGGGTGATTTTACCTTTGTAGATGTTTGCCTTTTTCTGCTCGTGCCCTGGACTTTCGATATCCAGGTCATACAGACGCTGCCCATCTACAAGGGCAACGCGCAACTCTTCCTGCTGAGTTGCGTTGATTAACATTCTTTTCATCGTAACTTACTCATTATTCTTACATTGACGACTAAGCTGCGGGCAAAGTAACGCCTTTCCGGGTGTGAACCGATGGCCTCGTGTCTAGTCGCGTCGCCAACCTCACGGTTATCGTCAGCTCAAAGAGGCGCAGAGTGTCGGTTGCCCGTTTTTCATGCGGAAAAACAGCGCAATTATCAAAGAAACAGACTGGGTATTACTCTCCAGAAATATTTCCATCTACCGGTAAGGACTGCAACCCGCAGCCCGCTAACTGCCTGAAAGATCAATACGTCTTACGCCATTGCTGCGTGGATGATCGGTCGGGCAAAATGGGTTATTCCGTAAAATTTCTTGTTTTAACAAGGATGGACACGGAAACGGTCTCATTATTCCACTGCAAGCCTTGTTATAGCAAGATGACTTTTACCATTTATCACCCGCTTACTCACAGTTTTTTCACTTCTTGCTGGTGATTGGTTTAATAACCATCAATAAAGTGATCACGTAGTGAAGTAATAAGGTGCAAAACTAAATATAAGCATAGAAAAATGAGTGGCGCGAATCCTGTTGGCTAATTAGAATCGCCCACCATGAAAACAGAGACTCCATCCGTAAAAATTGTTGCTATCACCGCTGACGAAGCGGGGCAACGTATCGATAACTTTTTGCGTACCCAATTGAAAGGTGTACCAAAAAGTATGATTTACCGTATTTTGCGTAAAGGCGAAGTGCGGGTGAACAAAAAACGTATTAAGCCTGAATATAAACTCGAAGCGGGTGATGAGGTACGTATCCCACCGGTTCGCGTTGCTGAACGGGAAGAAGAGGCGGTTTCGCCACATCTGCAAAAGGTGGCAGCGCTGGCGGACGTCATCTTATATGAAGATGACCATATCCTGGTGCTGAATAAACCTTCCGGTACGGCGGTACATGGCGGCAGTGGTTTAAGCTTCGGCGTTATCGAAGGTTTGCGGGCGTTGCGCCCGGAAGCGCGGTTCCTTGAACTGGTTCATCGTCTCGACCGGGACACTTCAGGTGTGTTGCTGGTAGCGAAAAAACGCTCGGCGTTGCGTTCTCTGCATGAGCAATTACGTGAAAAAGGGATGCAAAAAGATTACCTGGCGCTGGTGCGCGGTCAGTGGCAGTCGCATGTGAAGAGCGTTCAAGCGCCGTTATTGAAAAATATTCTGCAAAGCGGCGAACGTATTGTGCGTGTGAGTCAGGAAGGCAAACCGTCGGAAACACGCTTTAAAGTGGAAGAACGCTATGCATTTGCCACCCTGGTGCGTTGTAGCCCGGTAACAGGGCGTACTCATCAGATCCGTGTGCATACACAATATGCGGGTCATCCGATTGCCTTTGACGATCGCTACGGTGACCGTGAATTTGACAGACAGCTCACTGAAGCCGGCACGGGATTAAATCGTCTGTTCCTGCACGCCGCAGCGTTGAAGTTTACCCATCCGGGGACCGGAGAGGTGATGCGTATCGAAGCGCCGATGGATGATGGTTTGAAGCGTTGTTTGCAAAAACTGCGTAACGCGCGCTAATACGAGCATATAAGCATGATAATGGGCGGTTGGCCTGATAAGGCGTTCACGCCGCATCAGGCCGCCAGCACCGATTGCCGGATGCGACGTAACCGCATCCGGCGCAAACAACTATCCCATCAGCGGGTTTTTCCCTTCCCGACGTAACATCTGACACAGCGCGATTAGCGGTAAACCAACCAGCGTGTTAGGGTCTCGCCCCTCTAAACGCTCAAACAGCGTAATGCCAAATCCTTCACTCTTAAAGCTACCCGCGCAGTGCAGGGGATGCTCCTTACGCACGTAATTATCAATCTCCGCCTCGCTCAGGTGACGGAAATGGACGTCAAAAGGCTCCACTTCTGTTTGCAGATGCCCATTCGCCGAATTAAACAACGCCAGTCCAGTATAGAAGGTGACGATATTGCCGCTGGCTTTGCGTAATTGCAGACGGGCATTTTCTTCCGTTAACGGTTTACCGGTGATTTCGCCATCAAGAACACATACCTGGTCTGAACCAATAATTAAATGATCCGGATAACGTGACGCCAGAGATTGCGCTTTTTCTTGTGCCAGTCGAAGCACCAACTGTCGCGGTGATTCGTCGCTGCGTGGGGTTTCGTCGACCTCTGGTGCTGCACATTCAAAAGAGATTTGCAGTTTTTCCAGAAGAGCGCGACGCCAGGGCGAAGTGGAGGCTAAAATAAGTTTAGGCATATTTTTTTCCATCAGATATAGCGTATTGATGATAGCCATTTTAAACTATGCGCTTCGTTTTGCAGGTTGATGTTCGTTATCAGCACTGAACGAAAATAAAGCAGTAACCCGCAATGTGTGCGAATTATTGGCAAAAGGCAACCACAGGCTGCCTTTTTCTTTGACTCTATGACGTTACAAAGTTAATATGCGCGCCCTATGCAAAAGGTAAAATTACCCCTGACTCTCGATCCGGTTCGTACGGCTCAAAAACGCCTTGATTACCAGGGTATCTATACTCCTGATCAGGTTGAGCGCGTCGCCGAATCCGTAGTCAGTGTGGACAGTGATGTGGAATGCTCCATGTCGTTCGCTATCGATAACCAACGTCTCGCAGTGTTAAACGGCGATGCGAAGGTGACGGTAACGCTCGAGTGTCAGCGTTGCGGGAAGCCGTTTACTCATCAGGTCTACACAACGTATTGTTTTAGTCCTGTGCGTTCAGACGAACAGGCTGAAGCACTGCCGGAAGCGTATGAACCGATTGAGGTTAACGAATTCGGTGAAATCGATCTGCTTGCAATGGTTGAAGATGAAATCATCCTCGCCTTGCCGGTAGTTCCGGTGCATGATTCTGAACACTGTGAAGTGTCCGAAGCGGACATGGTCTTTGGTGAACTGCCTGAAGAAGCGCAAAAGCCAAACCCATTTGCCGTATTAGCCAGCTTAAAGCGTAAGTAATTGGTGCTCCCCGTTGGATCGGGGATAAACCGTAATTGAGGAGTAAGGTCCATGGCCGTACAACAGAATAAACCAACCCGTTCCAAACGTGGCATGCGTCGTTCCCATGACGCGCTGACCGCAGTCACCAGCCTGTCTGTAGACAAAACTTCTGGTGAAAAACACCTGCGTCACCACATCACTGCCGACGGTTACTACCGCGGCCGCAAGGTCATCGCTAAGTAATCACGCGTCTGCGTGATGAAGCTTAGTGAGGATTTTCCCCAGGCAACTGGGGAAAGACCAAACCGGGCGGCGACGATACCTTGACACGTCTAACCCTGGCGTTAGATGTCATGGGAGGGGATTTTGGCCCTTCCGTGACAGTGCCTGCAGCATTGCAGGCACTGAATTCTAATTCGCAACTCACTCTTCTTTTAGTCGGCAATCCCGACGCCATCACGCCATTACTTGCTAAAGCTGACTTTGAACAACGTTCGCGTCTGCAGATTATTCCTGCGCAGTCAGTTATCGCCAGTGATGCCCGGCCTTCGCAAGCTATCCGCGCCAGTCGTGGGAGTTCAATGCGCGTGGCCCTGGAGCTGGTGAAAGAAGGTCGAGCGCAAGCCTGTGTCAGTGCCGGTAATACCGGGGCGCTGATGGGGCTGGCAAAATTATTACTCAAGCCCCTGGAGGGGATTGAGCGTCCGGCGCTGGTGACGGTATTACCGCATCAGCAAAAGGGCAAAACGGTGGTCCTCGATTTAGGGGCCAACGTCGATTGTGACAGCACAATGTTGGTGCAATTTGCCATTATGGGCTCAGTCCTGGCTGAAGAGGTGGTGGAAATTCCCAATCCTCGCGTGGCGTTGCTCAATATTGGTGAAGAAGAAGTAAAGGGGCTCGACAGTATTCGGGATGCCTCAGCGGTGCTTAAAACAATCCCTTCTATCAATTATATCGGCTATCTTGAAGCCAATGAGTTGTTAACTGGCAAGACAGATGTGCTGGTTTGTGATGGCTTTACAGGAAATGTCACATTAAAGACGATGGAAGGTGTTGTCAGGATGTTCCTTTCTCTGCTGAAATCTCAGGGTGAAGGGAAAAAACGGTCGTGGTGGCTACTGTTATTAAAGCGTTGGCTACAAAAGAGCCTGACGAGGCGATTCAGTCACCTCAACCCCGACCAGTATAACGGCGCCTGTCTGTTAGGATTGCGCGGCACGGTGATAAAAAGTCATGGTGCAGCCAATCAGCGAGCTTTTGCGGTCGCGATTGAACAGGCAGTGCAGGCGGTGCAGCGACAAGTTCCTCAGCGAATTGCCGCTCGCCTGGAATCTGTATACCCAGCTGGTTTTGAGCTGCTGGACGGTGGCAAAAGCGGAACTCTGCGGTAGCAGGACGCTGCCAGCGAACTCGCAGTTTGCAAGTGACGGTATATAACCGAAAAGTGACTGAGCGTACATGTATACGAAGATTATTGGTACTGGCAGCTATCTGCCCGAACAAGTGCGGACAAACGCCGATTTGGAAAAAATGGTGGACACCTCTGACGAGTGGATTGTCACTCGTACCGGTATCCGCGAACGCCACATTGCCGCACCAAACGAAACCGTTTCAACCATGGGCTTTGAAGCGGCGACACGCGCAATTGAGATGGCGGGCATTGAGAAAGACCAGATTGGCCTGATCGTTGTGGCAACGACTTCTGCGACGCACGCTTTCCCGAGCGCAGCTTGTCAGATTCAAAGCATGTTGGGCATTAAAGGTTGCCCGGCATTTGACGTTGCAGCAGCCTGCGCAGGTTTCACCTATGCATTAAGCGTAGCCGATCAATACGTGAAATCTGGGGCGGTGAAGTATGCTCTGGTCGTCGGTTCCGATGTACTGGCGCGCACCTGCGATCCAACCGATCGTGGGACTATTATTATTTTTGGCGATGGCGCGGGCGCTGCGGTGCTGGCTGCCTCTGAAGAGCCGGGAATCATCTCCACCCATCTGCATGCCGACGGTAGCTATGGTGAGTTGCTGACGCTGCCTAATGCTGACCGTGTGAATCCAGAGAATTCAATTCATCTGACGATGGCGGGCAACGAAGTCTTCAAGGTTGCGGTAACAGAACTGGCGCACATCGTTGATGAGACGCTGGCGGCGAATAATCTTGACCGTTCTCAACTGGACTGGCTGGTTCCGCATCAGGCTAACCTGCGTATTATCAGTGCAACGGCGAAAAAACTCGGTATGTCGATGGACAATGTCGTGGTGACGCTGGATCGCCACGGTAATACCTCTGCGGCCTCTGTCCCGTGCGCTCTGGATGAAGCTGTACGCGACGGGCGCATTAAGCCGGGGCAGTTGGTTCTGCTTGAAGCCTTTGGCGGTGGATTCACCTGGGGCTCCGCGCTGGTTCGTTTCTAGGATAAGGATTAAAACATGACGCAATTTGCATTTGTGTTCCCTGGACAGGGTTCTCAAACCGTTGGAATGCTGGCTGATATGGCGGCGAGCTATCCAATTGTCGAAGAAACGTTTGCTGAAGCTTCTGCGGCGCTGGGCTACGACCTGTGGGCGCTGACCCAGCAGGGGCCAGCTGAAGAACTGAATAAAACCTGGCAAACCCAGCCAGCGCTGTTGACTGCATCTGTTGCGCTGTATCGCGTATGGCAGCAGCAGGGCGGTAAAGCACCGGCAATGATGGCCGGTCACAGCCTGGGGGAATACTCCGCGCTGGTATGCGCTGGCGTGATTGATTTCGCTGATGCGGTGCGTCTGGTTGAGATGCGCGGTAAGTTTATGCAAGAAGCCGTACCGGAAGGAACGGGCGCTATGGCGGCAATCATCGGTCTGGATGATGCGTCTATTGCGAAAGCGTGTGAAGAAGCTGCAGAAGGTCAGGTCGTTTCTCCGGTAAACTTTAACTCTCCGGGACAGGTGGTTATTGCCGGTCATAAAGAAGCAGTTGAGCGTGCTGGCGCTGCCTGTAAAGCTGCGGGCGCAAAACGCGCTCTACCGTTACCAGTGAGCGTACCGTCTCACTGTGCGCTGATGAAACCAGCAGCCGACAAACTGGCAGTAGAATTAGCGAAAATCACCTTTAACGCACCAACAGTTCCTGTTGTGAATAACGTTGATGTGAAATGCGAAACCAATGGTGATGCCATCCGTGACGCACTGGTACGTCAGTTGTATAACCCGGTTCAGTGGACGAAGTCTGTTGAATACATGGCAGCGCAAGGCGTAGAACATCTCTATGAAGTCGGCCCGGGCAAAGTGCTTACTGGCCTGACGAAACGCATTGTCGACACCCTGACCGCCTCGGCGCTGAACGAACCTTCAGCGATGGCAGCGGCGCTCGAGCTTTAAAAGAGGAAAATCATGAATTTTGAAGGAAAAATCGCACTGGTAACCGGTGCAAGCCGCGGAATTGGCCGCGCAATTGCTGAAACGCTCGCAGCCCGTGGCGCGAAAGTTATTGGCACAGCGACCAGTGAAAATGGCGCTCAGGCGATCAGTGATTATTTAGGTGCCAACGGCAAAGGTCTGATGTTGAATGTGACCGACCCGGCATCTATCGAATCTGTTCTGGAAAAAATTCGCGCAGAATTTGGTGAAGTGGATATCCTGGTCAATAATGCCGGTATTACTCGTGATAACCTGTTAATGCGAATGAAAGATGAAGAGTGGAACGATATTATCGAAACCAACCTTTCATCTGTTTTCCGTCTGTCAAAAGCGGTAATGCGCGCTATGATGAAAAAGCGTCATGGTCGTATTATCACTATCGGTTCTGTGGTTGGTACCATGGGAAATGGCGGTCAGGCCAACTACGCTGCGGCGAAAGCGGGCTTGATCGGCTTCAGTAAATCACTGGCGCGCGAAGTTGCGTCACGCGGTATTACTGTAAACGTTGTTGCTCCGGGCTTTATTGAAACGGACATGACACGTGCGCTGAGCGATGACCAGCGTGCGGGTATCCTGGCGCAGGTTCCTGCGGGTCGCCTCGGCGGCGCACAGGAAATCGCCAACGCGGTTGCATTCCTGGCATCCGACGAAGCAGCTTACATCACGGGTGAAACTTTGCATGTGAACGGCGGGATGTACATGGTCTGACCGCGATTTGCACAAAATGCTCATGTTGCGCGCAGTCTGCGTGGTTATGAGTAATAATTAGTGCAAAATGATTTGCGTTATTGGGGGGTAAGGCCTCAAAATAACGTAAAATCGTGGTAAGACCTGCCGGGATTTAGTTGCAAATTTTTCAACATTTTATACACTACGAAAACCATCGCGAAAGCGAGTTTTGATAGGAAATTTAAGAGTATGAGCACTATCGAAGAACGCGTTAAGAAAATTATCGGCGAACAGCTGGGCGTTAAGCAGGAAGAAGTTACCAACAATGCTTCTTTCGTTGAAGACCTGGGCGCGGATTCTCTTGACACCGTTGAGCTGGTAATGGCTCTGGAAGAAGAGTTTGATACTGAGATTCCGGACGAAGAAGCTGAGAAAATCACCACCGTTCAGGCTGCCATTGATTACATCAACGGCCACCAGGCGTAAGTGAACATCTCCAGGCGGTCGTTCGACCGCCTGAGTTTTATCTTTTTGTCCCACTAGAATCATTTTTTCCCTCCCTGGAGGACAAACGTGTCTAAGCGTCGTGTAGTTGTGACCGGACTGGGCATGTTGTCTCCTGTCGGCAATACCGTAGAGTCTACCTGGAAAGCTCTGCTTGCCGGTCAGAGTGGCATCAGCCTAATCGACCATTTCGATACTAGCGCCTATGCAACGAAATTTGCTGGCTTAGTAAAGGATTTTAACTGTGAGGACATTATCTCGCGCAAAGAACAGCGCAAGATGGATGCCTTCATTCAATATGGAATTGTCGCTGGCGTTCAGGCCATGCAGGATTCTGGCCTTGAAATAACGGAAGAGAACGCAACCCGCATTGGTGCCGCAATTGGCTCCGGGATTGGCGGCCTCGGACTGATCGAAGAAAACCACACATCTCTGATGAACGGTGGTCCACGTAAGATCAGCCCATTCTTCGTTCCGTCAACGATTGTGAACATGGTGGCAGGTCATCTGACTATCATGTATGGCCTGCGTGGCCCAAGCATCTCTATCGCGACCGCCTGTACTTCCGGCGTGCACAACATTGGCCATGCTGCGCGTATTATCGCGTATGGCGATGCTGACGTGATGGTTGCAGGTGGCGCAGAGAAAGCCAGTACGCCGCTGGGCGTTGGTGGTTTTGGCGCGGCACGTGCATTATCTACCCGCAATGATAACCCGCAAGCGGCGAGCCGCCCGTGGGATAAAGAGCGTGATGGTTTCGTACTGGGCGATGGTGCCGGTATGCTGGTACTTGAAGAGTACGAACACGCGAAAAAACGCGGTGCGAAAATTTACGCTGAACTCGTCGGCTTTGGTATGAGCAGCGATGCTTATCATATGACGTCACCGCCAGAAAATGGCGCAGGCGCAGCTCTGGCGATGGCAAATGCTCTGCGTGATGCAGGCATTGAAGCGAGTCAGATTGGCTACGTTAACGCGCACGGTACTTCTACGCCGGCTGGCGATAAAGCTGAAGCGCAGGCGGTGAAAACCATCTTCGGTGAAGCTGCAAGCCGTGTGTTGGTAAGCTCCACGAAATCTATGACCGGTCACCTGTTAGGTGCGGCGGGTGCAGTAGAATCTATCTACTCCATCCTGGCGCTGCGCGATCAGGCTGTTCCGCCAACCATCAACCTGGATAACCCGGATGAAGGTTGCGATCTGGATTTCGTACCGCACGAAGCGCGCCAGGTAAGCGGAATGGAATACACGCTGTGTAACTCCTTCGGCTTCGGTGGCACTAATGGTTCTTTGATCTTTAAAAAGATCTAAGTTGTCATTTCCCACCCTTATAAAAGGTCCGCTTGCGGGCCTTTTTTCTTAGCTTTTATTCCGACTTGTTCCGTAGTGAACATGCTGCCACACTAACAATTCTCTGATAAGGAGCCGGTATGTTCTTAATTAACGGTCATAAGCAGGAATCGCTGGCAGTAAGCGATCGGGCAACGCAGTTTGGTGATGGTTGTTTTACCACCGCCAGAGTTATCGACGGTAAAGTCAGTTTGTTATCGGAGCATATCCAGCGACTACAGGATGCTTGTCAGCGGTTGATGATTTCCTGTGACTTCTGGCCTCAGCTTGAACTAGAGATGAAAACGCTGGCAGCAGAACAGCAAAATGGTGTGCTGAAAGTGGTGATCAGTCGCGGTAGTGGCGGGCGAGGATACAGCACATTGAACAGCGGACCGGCAACGCGGATTCTCTCCGTTACGGTTTATCCCGCACATTACGACCGTTTGCGTAACGAGGGGATGACGTTGGCGCTAAGCCCGGTGCGGCTGGGGCGCAATCCTCATCTTGCAGGTATTAAACATCTTAATCGGCTTGAGCAAGTATTGATCCGCTCTCATCTTGAGCAGACAAACGCTGATGAGGCGCTGGTCCTTGACAGCGAAGGGTGGGTTACGGAATGCTGTGCGGCTAATTTGTTCTGGCGGAAGGGCAACGTAGTTTATACGCCGCGACTGGATCAGGCAGGTGTTAACGGCATTATGCGACAATTCTGTATCCGTTTACTGGCACAATCCTCTTATCAGCTTGTCGAAGTGCAAGCCTCGCTGGAGGAGGCGTTGCAGGCAGATGAGATGGTTATTTGTAATGCGTTAATGCCAGTGATGCCCGTACGTGCCTGTGGCGATGTCTCCTTTTCGTCAGCAACGTTATATGAATATTTAGCCCCACTTTGTGAGCGCCCGAATTAGTCATGAAAAAAGTGTTATTGATTATCTTGTTATTGCTGGTGGTACTGGGTATCGCCGCTGGTGTGGGCGTCTGGAAGGTTCGCCATCTTGCCGACAGCAAATTGCTTATCAAAGAAGAGACGATATTTACCCTGAAGCCAGGGACCGGACGTCTGGCGCTAGGTGAACAGCTTTATGCCGATAAGATCATCAATCGCCCACGGGTTTTTCAATGGCTGCTGCGTATCGAACCGGATCTTTCTCACTTTAAAGCCGGGACTTACCGCTTTACACCGCAGATGACCGTGCGCGAGATGCTGAAATTGCTGGAAAGCGGTAAAGAAGCACAGTTCCCTCTGCGACTGGTAGAAGGGATGCGTCTGAGCGATTACCTCAAGCAATTGCGTGAGGCCCCGTATATCAAGCATACGCTGAGCGACGATAAGTACGCCACCGTAGCGCAGGCACTTGAACTGGAAAACCCAGAGTGGATTGAAGGTTGGTTCTGGCCAGACACCTGGATGTATACCGCCAATACCACCGATGTCGCGTTACTCAAGCGAGCGCACAAGAAAATGGTGAAAGCGGTCGATAGCGCCTGGGAAGGGCGTGCGGACGGTCTGCCCTATAAAGATAAAAACCAGCTGGTGACGATGGCATCAATTATCGAAAAAGAAACCGCCGTTGCCAGTGAACGCGATCAGGTTGCCTCGGTATTTATCAACCGGTTACGCATTGGTATGCGCCTGCAGACCGACCCGACCGTGATTTACGGGATGGGAGAGCGTTATAATGGCAAACTTTCTCGTGCAGACCTGGAAACGCCGACAGCGTATAACACCTATACCATTACCGGTTTGCCGCCAGGTGCAATAGCTACGCCGGGGGCGGATTCGCTGAAGGCTGCTGCGCATCCGGCAAAAACGCCGTATCTCTATTTTGTGGCCGATGGTAAAGGTGGTCACACGTTTAATACCAATCTTGCCAGTCATAACAAGTCTGTGCAGGATTATCTGAAAGTGCTTAAGGAAAAAAATGCGCAGTAAGTATATCGTCATTGAGGGGCTGGAAGGCGCAGGCAAAACTACCGCGCGTAACGTGGTGGTTGAGACGCTCGAGCAACTGGGTATCCGCGACATGGTTTTCACTCGGGAACCTGGCGGTACGCAACTTGCCGAAAAGTTAAGAAGCCTGGTGCTGGATATCAAATCGGTAGGCGATGAAGTCATTACCGATAAAGCCGAAGTTCTGATGTTTTATGCCGCGCGCGTTCAACTGGTAGAAACGGTCATCAAACCTGCGCTGGCTAACGGCACCTGGGTGATTGGCGATCGCCACGATCTCTCCACTCAGGCGTATCAGGGCGGCGGACGTGGTATTGACCAACATATGCTGGCAACACTGCGTGATGCTGTTCTCGGGGATTTTCGCCCCGACTTAACGCTCTATCTCGATGTTACCCCGGAAGTTGGCTTAAAACGCGCGCGTGCGCGCGGCGAGCTGGATCGTATTGAGCAAGAGTCTTTCGATTTTTTTAATCGCACCCGCGCCCGCTATCTGGAACTGGCAGCACAAGATAAAAGCATTCATACCATTGATGCCACCCAGCCGCTGGAGTCCGTGATGGATGCAATCCGCACTACCGTGACCAATTGGGTGAAGGAGTTGGACGCATGAGATGGTATCCATGGTTACGACCTGATTTCGAAAAACTGGTAGCCAGCTATCAGGCCGGAATAGGTCACCATGCGCTACTCATTCAGGCGTTACCGGGTATGGGCGAGGATGCTTTAATCTACGCCCTGAGCCGTTATTTACTCTGCCAACAACCGCAGGGCCACAAAAGTTGCGGTCACTGTCGTGGATGTCAGTTGATGCAGGCTGGTACGCATCCCGATTATTACACCCTGGCTCCCGAGAAAGGGAAAAATGCGCTGGGCATTGATGCGGTACGTGAAGTCACCGAAAAGTTAAATGAGCACGCACGTTTAGGTGGTGCGAAAGTTGTCTGGGTAACCGATGCTGCCTTACTGACCGACGCCGCGGCTAACGCATTGCTGAAAACGCTTGAAGAGCCACCAGCAGAAACCTGGTTTTTCCTGGCTACCCGCGAGCCTGAACGTTTACTGGCAACATTACGTAGTCGTTGTCGGTTACATTACCTTGCGCCGCCGCCGGAACAGTACGCCGTGACCTGGCTTTCACGCGAAGTGACAATGTCACAGGATGCATTACTTGCCGCATTGCGCTTAAGCGCCGGTTCGCCTGGCGCGGCACTGGCGTTGTTTCAGGGAGATAACTGGCAGGCTCGTGAAACATTGTGTCAGGCGTTGGCATATAGCGTGCCATCGGGCGACTGGTATTCGCTGCTAGCGGCCCTTAATCATGAACAAGCTCCGGCGCGTTTACACTGGCTGGCAACGTTGCTGATGGATGCGCTAAAACGCCATCATGGCGCTGCGCAGGTGACCAATGTTGATGTGCCGGGCCTGGTCGTCGAACTGGCAAACCATCTATCTCCCTCGCGCCTGCAGGCTATACTGGGGGATGTTTGCCACATTCGTGAACAGTTAATGTCTGTCACAGGTATTAACCGCGAGCTTCTCATCACCGATCTTTTACTGCGTATTGAGCATTACCTGCAACCGGGCGTTGTGCTACCGGTTCCTCATCTTTAAGAGAGACATCATGTTTTTAGTCGACTCACACTGCCATCTCGATGGTCTGGATTATGAATCTTTGCATAAGGACGTGGATGACGTTCTGGCGAAAGCCGCCGCACGCGATGTGAAATTTTGTCTGGCAGTCGCCACAACATTACCGGGTTATTTACACATGCGGGATCTGGTAGGCGAACGCGACAACGTCGTATTTTCTTGTGGCGTGCATCCACTCAACCAGAATGATCCCTACGATGTAGAAGATTTACGTCGTCTGGCGGCAGAAGAGGGCGTTGTAGCGCTGGGTGAAACCGGGCTGGATTATTATTACACGCCTGAAACTAAAGTACGTCAGCAAGAGTCCTTCATCCATCATATCCAGATTGGTCGTGAACTGAACAAGCCGGTTATCGTCCACACCCGTGACGCCCGCGCCGATACGCTGGCAATTCTGCGCGAAGAAAAAGTGACGGATTGCGGTGGCGTACTACACTGTTTTACAGAGGACAGAGAAACGGCGGGTAAATTACTGGATCTCGGATTTTACATCTCCTTTTCCGGCATTGTGACCTTCCGTAATGCGGAGCAACTGCGCGATGCTGCGCGTTATGTCCCCCTGGATCGGTTACTGGTGGAAACTGACTCACCTTACCTTGCGCCGGTACCGCATCGAGGAAAAGAGAATCAACCTGCGATGGTTCGTGACGTTGCAGAATACATGGCTGTGTTGAAAGGTGTTGCCGTTGAAGAACTGGCGCAGGTAACCACCGATAACTTCGCCCGTCTGTTTCACATCGACGCTTCCCGCCTTCAATCCATCCGTTGAATGAGTTTTTTTAAAGCTCGTAATTAATGGCTAAAACGAGTAAAGTTCACCGCCGAAAATTGGGCGGTGAATAACCACGTTTGAAATATTGTGACATATGTTTTGTCAAAATGTGCAACTTCTCCAATGATCTGAAGTTGAAACGTGATAGCCGTCAAACAAATCGGCACTGAATTATTTTACTCTGTGTAATAAATAAAGGGCGCTTAGATGCCCTGTACACGGCGAGGCTCTCCCCCCTTGCCACGCGTGAGAACGTAAAAAAAGCACCCATACTCAGGAGCACTCTCAATTATGTTTAAGAATGCATTTGCTAACCTGCAAAAGGTCGGTAAATCGCTGATGCTGCCGGTATCCGTACTGCCTATCGCAGGTATTCTGCTGGGCGTCGGTTCCGCGAATTTCAGCTGGCTGCCCGCCGTTGTATCGCATGTTATGGCAGAAGCAGGCGGTTCCGTCTTTGCAAACATGCCACTGATTTTTGCGATCGGTGTCGCCCTCGGCTTTACCAATAACGATGGCGTATCCGCGCTGGCCGCAGTTGTTGCCTATGGCATCATGGTTAAAACCATGGCCGTGGTTGCGCCACTGGTACTGCATTTACCTGCTGAAGAAATCGCCTCTAAACACCTGGCGGATACTGGCGTACTCGGAGGGATTATCTCCGGTGCGATTGCAGCGTATATGTTTAACCGTTTCTACCGTATTAAGCTGCCTGAGTATCTTGGCTTCTTTGCCGGTAAACGCTTTGTGCCGATCATTTCTGGCCTGGCTGCCATCTTTACTGGCGTTGTGCTGTCCTTCATTTGGCCGCCGATTGGTTCTGCAATCCAGACCTTCTCTCAGTGGGCTGCTTACCAGAACCCGGTAGTTGCGTTTGGCATTTACGGTTTCATCGAACGTTGCCTGGTACCGTTTGGTCTGCACCACATCTGGAACGTACCTTTCCAGATGCAAATTGGTGAATACACTAACGCAGCAGGTCAGGTTTTCCACGGCGACATTCCGCGTTATATGGCGGGTGACCCGACTGCGGGTAAACTGTCTGGTGGCTTCCTGTTCAAAATGTACGGTCTGCCAGCTGCCGCAATTGCTATCTGGCACTCTGCTAAACCAGAAAACCGCGCGAAAGTGGGCGGTATTATGATCTCCGCGGCGCTGACCTCGTTCCTGACCGGTATCACCGAGCCGATCGAGTTCTCCTTCATGTTCGTTGCGCCGATCCTGTACATCATCCACGCGATTCTGGCAGGCCTGGCATTCCCAATCTGTATTCTTTTGGGGATGCGTGACGGTACGTCGTTCTCGCACGGTCTGATCGACTTCATCGTTCTGTCTGGTAACAGCAGCAAACTGTGGCTGTTCCCGATCGTCGGTATCGGTTATGCGATTGTTTACTACACCATCTTCCGCGTGCTGATTAAAGCACTGGATCTGAAAACGCCGGGTCGTGAAGATGCGACTGAAGATGCAAAAGCGACAGGTACCAGCGAAATGGCACCGGCTCTGGTTGCTGCATTTGGTGGTAAAGAAAACATTACTAACCTCGACGCATGTATTACCCGTCTGCGCGTCAGCGTTGCTGATGTGTCTAAAGTGGATCAGGCTGGCCTGAAGAAACTGGGCGCAGCGGGCGTAGTGGTTGCTGGTTCTGGTGTTCAGGCGATTTTCGGTACTAAATCCGATAACCTGAAAACCGAGATGGATGAGTACATCCGTAACCACTAATCCGTAAGACGTTGGGGAGACTAAGGCAGCCAGATGGCTGCCTTTTTTACAGGTGTTATTCAGAATTGATACGTGCCGGTAATGCTGAAATTACGCGGTGCGCCGTAGACGATAGAACCTTCCACGTTGGTATCGTAGGTTTTGTCGAACAGGTTATTGACGTTCCCCTGTAACGAGAAGTTTTTCGTCACCTGGTAGCGGGTGAAGAGATCCACCAGCGCGTAGCTACCTTGCTCGGCGCGGAAGGTGCCATACGGTGTCACGGTGTCGGTATACACGCGATTTTGCCAGTTAACACCACCGCCGACCGTCAACTCTGGCATGACAGGCAACCGATAGCTGGTGAACATTTTAACCGTGGAGCGTGGCAGATTAGGATTAACGGCGTTTCCTTCGTTATCTTCTGCAATATAGCGCGTTGCGCCAAACGTCAGCTGCCAGTTGTCGGTAATTGCGCCGTTGAGTTCAAATTCCACACCTTTACTGACTGTCCCATCCACCGCTTTATAGGCGGTTTCGCCGTTGCTGCCGGGGATAGGTGTACCGGTGGACTGAGCTACATTATCCTGCTCAATACGGAAGATGGCTAACGTGGTGGTCAGACGGCTATTCATCCAGTCCGATTTCAGACCCAGCTCGTAGTTGTTACCGGTGATTGGAGCCAGATATTTGCCTGAACTGTCACGATCATTTTGCGGCTGGAAAATAGAGGTATAGCTGGCGTAGGTCGACCAGTTGTCATTGATGTCAAACACCAGACCAGCATAAGGCGTGGTGTGGTTTTTCTCCATGCTGTAAGTCAGCGTATCAACCCGCCAGTTGGTATAACGAGCGCCGAGGATCAGATGCAGCGGATCGGCAAGGGTGACACGAGTGGCAGCATATAACGATTTCATATGTGTGGTATCGTCCTGCGCCAGGCTCTGTGGTGACCAGTCGGTTTGTGGGAAATTGCCATTAAAGTTGTAGAAACTGCCAATTTCATCCGGGAAGATGTTGGCCCATGAACTGATGTAACGATTGTTTTGTTTGCTGTAACTGCCACCAAACATTAGATTGTGCTGACGACCAAACAATTCATAACTACCGTCAGCAAACAAATCCAGCGCATCAACTTTACGTTTGCCGCTGTTCCAACCGGTGCCGCCGACATAATCAAAACCAGGTCCATAATTACTGTATGGCCCAACCAGTATACCATCCGCTTTGTTTACATAGGCATCGACATACATCATTTTACTGTCAAATTCGACTTCGGAGTGGGTGGCATTCAGTGTCGCTTGCCAGGTATCAGCAAACCGCTGCTTGAGGGTCATAAAGACCTTGTTGATCTCTTTATCGTTATACGCCCAGTCAGGTGCGGTACTGCGTGCGCGATCGTAACTGTTGCTGCTGCCATCAGTATTCCAGCGCGGTAAACCGCCCCAGGTTGGGCTATTAACATCAATGCGCTGATATTCGTAACCGGCTGAAAGCATCGTAAGATCGCCTAAATCAGCATCGACAATGCCGGAGAAGAAGGTCTTTTCACTGTTGTAGCGGTCCAGCCATGAGTCGTTATTCTGGTAGCCGCCGACAATTCGCGCGCGGATTTTACCATCTTCGGTGAGTGGGCTTTGTAAATCCGCCACATACCGTTCTTTGTTCCAGCTACCGTATTCCGCCGAGACATCGCCTTTAAATTCACGACTGGTCGCGTGTTTTCGAATCATATTAATTGCCGCAGATGGATTACCCGTCCCGGTCATGAGTCCTGTCGCGCCACGCACTACTTCTACGCGTTCAAACAGTGCCATATCAGAAAGTGCGTCGCCCAGATTCCAGCGCGATTCAAAATAGGTGGGGATACCATCAACCATATAGTTATCGATCTGGAATCCGCGGGAATAATAAAGAGCACGATCGGAATCCGCCTGACTTTTGCTGATCCCCAGCGTGTTTTCCATCACTTCGCCCAGCGTTTGTAACTGCTGATCTTCCATCCGCTGCTGGCTAACAATAGTGACCGACTGAGGAATATCACGTTGAGTCATCTGCATTTTTGTACCCGCAGAGGTAGACGTTACGTTGTAATCATTTTCGCCATCATCTGGGGCTGTGGCTGAACCCTCAACAATCACCGTTTCTTCAGTGGCTGGTGCAGCAAAAGCGGCGGAAGGTAATAGTGCCAGTGCTATGCAACCGGCAAGGAGTGACGGTTTGATGATGGCTTGATGTTGATTATCCCTGTTAAATTGTGTCGAAAGCATTTGAAATCTCTTGGTTTATGTTGGCGTCAGGCTCATGCCGGAGCAGGGTGATGAGCGGTTATATTTAGTGTGCGAATAATTTTGTATGTAAATGCAAGTGAGAAATATACGCATTCATATTTAGTGTGTAAACCAAACAGAGAATGTCTTTTCAGCGCATTCGCAGGCAGAAATGGGAATAATGGTGATATATACGGCAGCAAAACGATTTTTTGCTTAAGAAATCGTGAGTTAAGGTTGAAAGAGCAGGTTTAACTCGACCATACTCTATACTCGCAGTGTGGCGCGGCGTAGCATGGCGCAACGCATGGCTATTTGAAAAAGGAAAATGTCGTGGCAGAAGAAACTATATTCAGCAAAATTATTCGTCGTGAGATCCCCTCCGATATCGTCTACCAGGATGATCTGGTAACGGCGTTTCGCGATATTTCGCCGCAAGCGCCAACGCATATTCTGATCATTCCGAATATCCTCATTCCGACTGTGAACGACGTGTCTGCTGAGCATGAGCAGGCGCTGGGACGCATGATCACCGTAGCGGCAAAAATTGCTGAGCAAGAAGGTATTGCCGAAGATGGCTATCGTCTGATCATGAACACCAACCGCCACGGCGGACAAGAGGTTTACCACATCCATATGCACTTGTTGGGTGGCCGTCCGCTGGGACCAATGCTGGCGCATAAAGGTCTGTAACGATGAGAAAAGGATGCTTTGGGCTGATGTCTCTGGCGTTGTTAGTGCTGGTGGGCTGTCGTTCACATCCGGAAATTCCGGTGAATGATGAGCAATCGCTGGTGATGGAGTCATCTTTATTGGCTGCGGGCATCAGTGCAGAAAAGCCCGTCCTTTCGACATCTGATATTCAACCTTCAGCATCCTCAACGCTTTATAACGAAAGGCAAGAACCCGTTACCGTTCATTATCGTTTTTACTGGTATGACGCCAGAGGGCTGGAGATGCATCCTCTGGAAAGGCCACGCAGCGTTACCATTCCCACACGTTCGGCGGTAACGCTGTACGGCAGCGCCAATTTTCTGGGGGCGCACAAAGTCAGACTTTATCTATATTTGTAAGGGGTGAATCTTGATGACAAAAATGAGTCGCTACGCCTTGATTACCGCGCTGGCGATGTTTCTCGCCGGGTGTGTGGGGCAACGTGAACCTGCACCGGTAGAAGAAGTGAAACCAGCGCCGGAACAACCAGCCGAGCCGCAACAGCCTGTCCCCACAGTGCCATCGGTGCCGACGATACCGCAGCAGCCAGGCCCAATTGAGCACGAAGATCAAACTGCACCGCCTGCACCGCATATTCGCCATTATGACTGGAATGGCGCAATGCAGCCGATGGTCAGTAAGATGCTTGGGGCTGATGGCGTGACTGCGGGTAGCGTCCTGCTGGTTGATAGCGTTAACAACCGTACTAACGGTTCGTTGAATGCCGCAGAAGCGACCGAAACGCTGCGAAATGCGCTGGCTAATAACGGTAAATTTACCCTGGTTTCCGCCCAGCAGCTGTCGATGGCTAAGCAACAATTAGGTTTGTCGCCGCAGGACAGTTTAGGCACCCGTAGTAAAGCCATAGGCATTGCCCGCAATGTTGGCGCTCATTACGTGCTGTACTCCAGCGCCTCTGGCAACGTTAACGCTCCGACCCTACAAATGCAGCTGATGCTGGTGCAGACGGGCGAAATTATCTGGTCAGGTAAAGGTGCCGTTTCGCAGCAATAATCCCCTCACGCGCGACGAATTGCTGTCGCGCTTTTTCCCGCAGTTTCATCCCGTCACGACGTTTAATAGCGGGCTTAGTGGCGGGAGTTTTCTCATTGAACATCAGGGCCAGCGTTTTGTTGTGCGTCAGCCGCACGATCCTGATGCGCCGCGGTTCGCGTTCTTGCGCCAGTATCGGGCTTTATCACAACTACCCGCATGCATTGCACCGAAGCCGCATTTATATCTCCGTGACTGGATGGTAGTCGACTATCTGCCCGGCGAGGTAAAAACGTATTTGCCGGATACTAACGAACTGGCAGGCTTGCTGTATTATCTACATCAACAACCGCGTTTTGGCTGGCGAATAACGCTGTTGCCGTTACTGGAACTGTACTGGCAGCAAAGCGATCCGGCGCGGCGAACAGTGGGTTGGCTGCGAAGGTTAAAACGTCTGCGCAAAGCGCAGGAACCACGGCCTTTACGCTTAAGTCCATTGCATATGGATGTCCACGCCGGAAATTTAGTGCATAGCGCGTCAGGGTTAAAACTCATCGACTGGGAGTATGCCGGAGATGGTGATATCGCGCTGGAACTGGCGGCGGTGTGGGTGGAAAATACTGACCAGCACCGGCAATTGGTCAATGACTATGCCACTCGCGCGAAGATTTATCCGGCGCAATTATGGCGTCAGGTCAGGCGATGGTTTCCCTGGCTGCTGATGCTCAAAGCAGGGTGGTTTGAGTACCGCTGGCGACAAACCGGCGATCAACAATTTATCAGGCTGGCCGATGACACCTGGCGGCAGCTATTAATAAAACAATAAGGAGAGCAGTGTGGGTCCAGTAATGTTGGATGTCGAAGGTTACGAACTGGACGCGGAAGAGCGTGAAATACTGGCGCATCCGCTGGTGGGAGGGCTGATTCTCTTTACGCGTAACTATCATGATCCTGCCCAGTTACGTGAACTGGTGCGCCAGATCCGCGCAGCTTCGCGCAATCATCTGGTGGTGGCGGTTGATCAGGAAGGTGGACGCGTGCAGCGTTTTCGTGAAGGTTTTACCCGCTTGCCAGCGGCACAATCATTTGCTGCGCTGTTGGGAATGGAAGAAGGCGGAAAACTGGCGCAAGAGGCAGGTTGGTTGATGGCCAGCGAAATGATTGCTATGGATATTGATATCAGCTTTGCGCCAGTGCTGGACGTCGGGCATATCAGCGCGGCGATTGGCGAGCGTTCTTATCATGCCGATCCCGAAAAAGCCCTGGCAATTGCCAGCCGTTTTATTGATGGTATGCATGAAGCGGGAATGAAAACTACCGGGAAACACTTCCCAGGTCACGGTGCAGTAACGGCAGACTCACATAAAGAAACACCGTGCGACCCACGTCCGCAAGCGGAGATTCGCGCTAAAGATATGTCGGTCTTCAGTTCCTTAATCCGCAAAAATAAACTCGACGCCATTATGCCTGCGCATGTGATCTACAGTGATGTTGATCCGCGTCCGGCGAGCGGTTCTCCCTACTGGCTGAAAACCGTTTTGCGTCAGGAATTGGGTTTTGACGGCGTGATTTTCTCTGACGATTTATCGATGGAAGGCGCAGCGATTATGGGCAGTTATGCCGAGCGTGGACAGGCATCACTGGATGCAGGTTGCGATATGATCCTGGTCTGCAATAATCGTAAAGGGGCCGTCAGCGTGTTAGATAATCTGTCACCGATCAAGGCAGAACGTGTTACACGTTTGTATCATAAAGGTTCATTTTCGCGACAGGAACTGATGGACTCGGCTCGCTGGAAAGCGATCAGCGCCCGTCTGAATCAGTTACATGAACGCTGGCAGGAAGAGAAGGCAGGTCATTAACCCTGGCTTATGTGAGGAAGCGATGATTATCTATTTGCACGGTTTTGACTCTAACAGTCCGGGTAACCACGAGAAAGTCTTACAATTGCAGTTTATTGACCCGGATGTACGGCTAATAAGCTACAGTACGCGGCATCCGAAACATGATATGCAGCATCTGCTCAAAGAAGTGGACAAAATGTTGCAACTGAACGTCGACGAGCGTCCGCTGATTTGCGGCGTTGGTCTGGGCGGATACTGGGCGGAACGGATTGGTTTTCTTTGCGATATCCGCCAGGTGATCTTCAACCCTAATTTGTTCCCTTATGAGAACATGGAAGGCAAGATTGATCGCCCGGAAGAGTATGCCGATATTGCCACTAAGTGTGTGACCAACTTCCGCGAAAAGAATCGCGATCGTTGCCTGGTGATTTTGTCGCGTAATGATGAAGCGCTTAACAGCCAGCGGACATCTGAAGAGTTGCATCATTATTACGAGATTGTCTGGGACGAAGAGCAGACGCACAAATTCAAGAATATCTCCCCGCATTTACAGCGCATTAAAGCGTTCAAAACCCTCGGGTAAATGCCCTCGTCGCATCAGGTAACCTTGCCGGTACCTGATGCGCTCCGGATTCTGTGGGTCGGAAAAGGCGTTCACGCCGCATCCGACAGTCGAGCATCAATGCCTGATGCGCTTCTTATCAGGACTACCAAACGCCCTCCATACACACCTCACTCTATATCATTCTCACAAATCAGCTCAAATAATAAACAACAAACTCTGTTTTTTGATCTCACCCGGTAAAGTCGCCTATCTTTTCAGCAACAAAACTTGATTAACATCAATTTTGGTATGACCAATGCACCATTCATGTTATTCTCATTAGCGAAGAACATTTTCATTGCTGTAACCTGTTGTTAATTAAGAGCTATGCCAATAACCATTAATTAACAATTGGTTAATAAATTTAAGGGGGTCACGTTGACTACGCCATTGAAAAAAATTGTGATTGTCGGCGGCGGTGCTGGTGGGCTGGAAATGGCAACACAGCTGGGGCATAAGCTGGGACGCAAGAAAAAAGCCAAAATTACGCTGGTCGATCGTAACCACAGCCACCTGTGGAAACCGCTGCTGCACGAAGTGGCGACTGGCTCGCTTGATGAAGGCGTCGATGCGTTGAGCTATCTGGCCCATGCGCGTAATCATGGTTTCCAGTTCCAGCTGGGTTCCGTCATTGATATTGATCGTGAAGCGAAAACAATCACTATTGCAGAACTGCGCGACGAAAAAGGTGAATTGCTGGTTCCGGAACGTAAAATCGCCTATGACACCCTGGTAATGGCGCTGGGTAGCACCTCTAACGATTTCAATACGCCAGGTGTCAAAGAGAACTGCATTTTCCTCGATAATCCGCACCAGGCGCGTCGCTTCCACCAGGAGATGCTGAATCTGTTTCTGAAATACTCCGCCAACCTGGGCGCGAATGGCAAAGTGAACATTGCGATTGTCGGCGGCGGCGCGACGGGTGTAGAACTCTCCGCTGAATTGCACAACGCGGTCAAGCAACTGCATAGCTACGGTTACAAAGGCCTGACCAACGAAGCCCTGAACGTAACGCTGGTAGAAGCGGGAGAACGTATTTTGCCTGCATTACCGCCACGTATCTCTGCTGCGGCACACAACGAGCTAACGAAACTTGGCGTTCGCGTGCTGACGCAAACCATGGTCACCAGTGCTGATGAAGGCGGCCTGCACACTAAAGATGGCGAATATATTGAGGCTGATCTGATGGTGTGGGCAGCCGGGATCAAAGCGCCAGACTTCCTGAAAGATATTGGTGGTCTTGAAACCAACCGTATCAACCAGCTGGTGGTGGAACCGACGCTGCAAACCACTCGCGATCCAGACATTTACGCTATTGGCGACTGCGCGTCATGCCCGCGTCCGGAAGGGGGCTTTGTTCCGCCGCGCGCTCAGGCTGCACACCAGATGGCAACTTGCGCAATGAACAATATTCTGGCGCAGATGAACGGTAAGCCGCTGAAAAATTATCAGTATAAAGATCACGGTTCGCTGGTATCGCTGTCGAACTTCTCCACCGTCGGTAGCCTGATGGGTAACCTGACGCGCGGCTCAATGATGATTGAAGGACGAATTGCGCGCTTTGTATACATCTCGCTATACAGAATGCATCAGATTGCGCTGCATGGTTACTTTAAAACCGGATTAATGATGCTGGTGGGGAGTATTAACCGCGTTATCCGTCCACGTTTGAAGTTGCATTAATCGGCTTGTACTGGCGGATGGGGCATAAACGCCTCATCCGCCCTGGACAAATGGTACGAGCGGTAGGCCTGATAAGACGCGTTAATGAACTGAACCCCAAAACCTGGACAGTTTCAGTTAACCGGTTTTTTGATACTCAG